>Ga0114968_10003774_pt1 | contig 11332 bp, 10 predicted proteins | sample M_130807_EF_Meta_FD_87020 | JGI IMG/M metagenome (GOLD analysis project Ga0114968, IMG submission 87020) | Freshwater microbial communities from Lake Montjoie, Canada to study carbon cycling - M_130807_EF_MetaG | ecosystem: Environmental > Aquatic > Freshwater > Lake | place: Lake Montjoie... | reverse complement strand
CATTGAAAAAATTATTGAAAATGTTCATCGAAAATTTTATGGAAATTCATGTTTAGATCCGACAGGACCATTTTTATTCGGGAATGCTTTCCTTCAGAATAAAAATGAAATGAAAAATTATCGACTTGGGAATTTTGATTGGGATAATTACTTTTCTTTTCAACGAGGTGACGACGAGATCATTAAAGCTGTAGAACATAAATGTGAGGGTGTCTCGAAAGATCAGAACTGGAAAAATGGTAATAATTATGCCAATATGTGGGCTGAGAGGAGAATATATTTGTAAAAAAAAAATACTAAGCCATAAATTTGACTCCTTCATATGTGGATATGGCTTTCCTAATAAATAAATCAAATTCCGAATCCGTTACAAACGACTTAAATTCACTGTATAATTCTTCTCGTAAAAAAGATAGATGCGTCCGGAAAAATAGTGAGAAATCCAAACGCTTTGACCAATTCGATGTATTTTCGCACATTTCAAACAAAACATTGTCGCTAAAATCACTAACGATATCTTCTTTTTCTTTTTCAGATAATTTTCCGACATATTCTTCCAGATTATTATTAAAGTCTATATTTTCCTTGTCCAAATAAAGTTTCACAACATCATGGAGACGCTCATTAAAAAAAGGAGATTCTTTTTCTGTGATTTTCTTTGTGTAAGCATTCAATCTTCCAATAAAATTCGCGACAATCTGGTCTTCATAGGAAATTTTTAATGTTAACTCTTCTTCAAAACCAGACAATGTATTCAACAATCGCATGATGAATCCACTAGAGCAAGTACCAGCCATTTCTTCTAATTCTTCAAACAACCGTTTAATCAATTCGTCTCTATTTTCTTCATGCGTATTTATATAGAACCATATTTTCGTCAAAATCGTCGTCAAGCTAGTGTTGTGATATAAACTTCGATCGATGGCAATTCGGTTAAGAGATAACTGAATCTTATCATTTTTTATTTTTTTGTGAATTATTTTTAGTTCTTTATTAATTTCTGAAATCACAAAGGCATAATCCGCATTTTTCGAATCAATCTGTAATAAAAAGCGAATAATGGGAAGGGATGTTGTCTCTATATTTTTATTATGAACATTCTGAGCATCATCATAGACTGTTTTGACAACACCAAACATTGCGCCAAGAGTCGTCAGTATCGAATTGGCTTCTTCTTTTCGTTCTGTATTAACACCAAGATTTATCAGAGTATCGCAACTATCAGCGCGAATGTTATAATCCAGTTCTGAATCTCGCGCGAATGTGATTAAAAGGTCTTCACAGATTTGTCTCTCGGTGACGGAAATGATAAAATTTTGAAGGAGATTTTGACAGGCTAGTATGCGGTAAGTCGTTGGATTTGCTGAATTTTCTATAAAAGAAGATAGAAGACTGATGGCGTATTTTTCTTTATGAGCGATATCGCTTTTCTTTTCTAATGACAAAATACTTTTGTATCGATAGTCATAACTAATCGATATATCACTAATGATTTTCGTAAAAGCGCTATTGGCTTCTGAAAAAAAATCAGGGTTTCTCATGAGCATATGAATCATGTCAATCTTATAAGGTGTGGCTATTATGTCATCAAAATGACAGCATAAGTGATTTAATGCATCATAGGCTTTCTGGATACGAGTCTCGTTTTTCCGTTGGATAGTCTCATTGCTTTCTTTCTTAATAACTTTCATCTCTTCGGAATCAGTCTCACGAATGGTTTCTAAAAATTCTTGAAAGGAAAATAGCGACTTGACAGCATCTGACTTTATTATACTGGAAATGGTAGAGGATTTTACGATGAAAATCAAATACTGTTGGAGGGTGCTTGTGCCGCTAAACTCATACATTCCTGAAATACGTTTGACGAAATCATAAGGTTCAGGAAATGAATTAAGGATAGTTATGCGATCGAGAATATCAATTTCATAGTTGAATAATTCATTCATTTTTAATTTGAAAGGGACATTTTTTAAGTCGTAAAAATATGTTTACTTTGGAAATTTCTTGGAGGAAGATGTAAGCCGAATTATCGCGTTTCAAAGTTTGTGATGAAGTGATTGTAAACTTCACTTCTAATTTTCAGCTCATGTCAAAAAGTCATTATAGTAACCAAATGACGACGGCATTGGTGTCTGATGATAGTTCTGAGTCATCTTCTGAAGCTCTTGCTGATTTTGATCAGTCATCTCAGTGTGCTTCCTCGGCTTTGTCTCCCCCCTCCCCTATGGCTGTTAGAATTGGATTTCATAATGGAGATGTCTATCGCGGTGAGTGTCAGGCTTATCGGGCAGGAGTTTGTCTACACGGCAAGGGTGTAATGACCTATGCTAATGGAGAGATTCACAACCAGCAGTGGAGTCATGACGATTTATTACATGATGAGTTAGTTCAAGTTGCGGTCAGTGAAAATACGATTAAGTGTGGACGCTGTCAGCAAAAAGGTCACAATAGACGAACCTGTTCCCAGCCTTTTAAACGAAAAGCTATGGTAGAGGAAGACTCCGTCGTCGTGAAAAAAAATCCATTTGCTGTCGGAGAAGAAGTACTTGTCATGACAAAGATGAAAGGATATGAGTGCTATGAGGATGCTATCGTTGTGACTATTATTGACGAGAATTCTGTTCTAGTTCGAGATGATGACGGGAAGAATGAGAGACGAATTTCTGTGGACTTTTTAAAGAACAAGTCCAAGTTTGATACCGATTATGAGAAGCTATCGATAAGAAATAAGAAACTGTGGACAGATCACGGCGCGATTGAATATTTTGGGGAATCTTTTGCTACTTTGGATTCTAGGTGTGATAATAGGAGCTCGAAGAAGAGAAAGATTGAAAAAGCGTCGGAGGAAGAATCGTTAAGAAAGCAGTTGGAAGATTTGAGAGAAGAAAATAATCGCTTAAAAAATCAGAAAAAAGAAAGTCAGCACAAGAATCCTACCTATACTCTATGCCCGAAGAAGATTTTGGCGAACAAAGCGTTTGTTGAGGCTGTTTATAAAGTCAATGGCATTGGTAGGATTGGGTTTTTGGAGACGGCGGCGTTGAATACAGTGAACCATCTGTTGAAGTCTGGTGTTGGTGAGAACAGTCATTTGGATTTGATAAATTATGACCCCGAGACTGCCGCTAGGATAGGAGTTGAAATGGCGAAATTAAAGAAAAGCAAGGAAGGATTGGGGGACTATTCTATTCATATGATGTCCTCTTCTTCTTTTCTTCGAGGTGAAACGCGGTCATTTAAGGGCTTATGGTTGGATTACGAATGTACGTTTTCTGATAAAGTCGAGAACAACGACTTACAGTATGTGTTCAAGAACGGTTTGTTTGATGCTGGTGGTGGGGTTCTTGCGTTGACCGTTTGTCTTCGAAATGACCAAGGAAGAAGCAAACAAGTTCATGCGGTGATTACTAAATTAGCAGAAGATAATGGTTACACTCGGAAGTCTCTGGATATGAATGGCGACGGGATTCAGTTTACTGAAGAAGACGCATCCAGCTTTCAATATCGTAACATGAAATTATTTCTTTACGAGATTCGTAAAAAAATACATTAGTAAAATATATTAAACAAATGTAACTTTTCGATTGATTTTTTTCTTGTTTCCAACATATTCTAAAGAGCCCATACCACTTCCATCTTCAAAATTCTCACCAACAATAGTAGGCTCTTTCAAAATCGATTTTAATGGTTCTTGAGACGTTTCTTTATTTTCAACAGGAGGAACAATAGGAACGACACTATCAGCAGTCGGAGTCGTTGGCGGTACAACAATGGGAGGTGGAGTCACAACAACAACATCAGTCGACATTTTGGGTTTACATGTCGATGTTTTTAACATTTCATCAATCATTTCTTTTCTTTCTTGTATTTGTTTTTCATCAGAAGTCAACGCAGAAAACCCGTGAACTGTGTATTTCGCATAGCAAAGATTATATAAAGCATGTTTCATATCTTTATACGTAATTATGTTACTCATAGGAAGTCTATGGAATTGCTGGAGATACATAAGAGTCTGGTCAGTAACCTTAAACATACCTTTATTATTTATAGATACATCTTCAATACTTTTCAGACTATTATTCGAAAATAACACAATCATCATCAACGAAGAAAGTAAATCTGTATCTATTGTGGAGTTAAAAAGCTTTGTGAGAATGAGATTATCATATCTCGTAGAATAATCTACAAAGAAAGACGACCCCTCATCACAAGGAGGTAAAACATTACTGAGGATAGTATTTAATATAGTTTCAACATTTTTATCTCTACCAAATACACCCATCGATCGTTGTTTAATCAAATGGTAGACAACAATCATATCATTAATGTAGGGGTATAATTCATTTGTAGAAGGATTCAAACACATGAAATAGGTAGGACTTCCGAAGCAAATATTTCCCATACCATCTTTTTTTAGTTAAAATGTCGTGTTTTTAATCGTTACCACAATTTCTTTTTCTTTTTCAAGAACAGGCGCGATTTTCTGGACAGTTTTTGAGAGTGATTGTATGACTGGCTTAATGAGAATTTCATGCGTCTCTTTATTGCCATTATCAATAATGTCTCGTAAAAGGACTAAATTAAAAAATGTCTCTTCCATGTTTTCTTGGGTTTCTCTGTCATAACTGGGACGGGTAATAAAAATGATTTCTTGAGTGACTGAAGTACATTTACTACTGCGGTTGCTGCTGCCGATACTACCGACAATGTAAATAATCAAAGCAATAGCAAGCAAAATAAGCATAGCGATTAAAATTTTATTCATATTTTTTTTTATCAATACGCAGAAATAAAAATTTTTGGCAAAAAAAAATATGGGAATTGAGATTTTAAAGCAACGTCTCGTGATTGAAAATTGCTATCTTGGTAAAGACTTACAGTCATCAATCTTTACGCGCTTAAAAGAAGTTGCTGAAAATGAATGTTCCAAAGAATTCGGCTACATCATCAAAGTCAACAAGTTGATTAAAATTGTCGACAATTACATTTCCAATGTTAATTCGGAATTGATTTTCATTGTCGAATTTGAGGCCGAAACCATCAAGCCTGAAATTGGTAGTATATATGAGGATGACATCTTCCTTGTTCTCCGTGGTGGTATTTTCTTTCATATCAGTAACAAATTCAAAGTATTGATACCACCGAATTCTTTAGCCGATTATACATTCAATGCGGATAAGAAAAGCTATGTCAACAAGAATGACGCCTCTATCGTTCTGAGTAAGGGCGAAAAATATAAAATCAAAATTACAGGAATTCGATATATGAATAAAAAATTTGACTGTTTTGGTGAATTAGTTGTTTCATAAAAAAAAATATAATTTCAAATCGTTTCTTTACAACAAAAAAAAATTTAGATTCAGAAAAAAAAACTAGCATGAATGAAGAAGTGACTACAACAACAGATACTAGCCCTGTTCCGACACCAACAATTGAGGTGGAAACTGATGTCACTGTAGAACCACCTTCTAAACCCAAATATGAAAATCTTGAAGCACTACGTACACTCTGTGAGAATTTCATAGATGAGGAAATTAATTTGATTGGTTCTTTAAAGAGAAAAAAAAAGACGATTGCTATTAATAATCCAAACGTCGTAGGAGAATCCCTTGATTCTATTTTATATCCGTTTTTTAAAGAAACTTGTCCTGACTTTGAAAAAGGACCAAAGCAGGAATCTCCTGATTTCTTTGCCCAAAACAAAGAGTTCCAGTTTGAACTTAAAGCTTTTTATGATAAACCTGGCTTTGATATATCTAATTTTACCAGCTTTATTCATCAGATTAGCAATCCTGGTGAGCTTATAAAGAAAATTTTCAAGACAAAATACTTAGTCTTTGAATATGGAATAGTTGAAGATGCGTTTAAGATTAAAAATTTCTGGATGCTGGATATCTGGAATCTTCCAGCATATAACAACAAATATCCAATCAGTATGCAAGTCAAAAGAAAAATCTATTATAACATTCGACCAGGAACAAAAGCAAGCTGGACAGATTCAAAAAAGACACCAAAGATGTTTCTTGATAATCTTCTCAAGTGTATGGATCAGTGTCCACACCTTGATGATAAAGAATCTTTAAAATCGTTGATAAATGCTCAGATTGAGGAAGCAAAGACTCAAGGATTGTTAGATTAAACTAATAAATAAAAATACAGACTCTCTTTATATTTTTTAATGACAAAGCAAAGCTTCAAGGATTGCTGTAACAACAGGTGGACAAACCATATTTCCAAAAAGATCATATTTATTCACTCCTACCGGTAGACAAAACTGTTCTGGAAATCCACAAAGAGTCTTTAATTCTTTTTCATTAAGTTGGCGAACCGTCTTTCCAACAACAACAGCAAGTTTCGAACTATCTGTGGCAGTAAGAGTGGGACATAGCTCATCTGGATGAAGAATCTTGGAGATAGGAAAGCTTAGTTTACCCTTGGCAATGTTATAACCAATAGTGAGACTTTCATTTGGAACACGCTTTCCATTGACTAGATCCTTGGGATATTCCAGGGTTAGATATTTCTTTTCAGTAAGAGCATTTAAATCTTCTTGGAGATCATCATATTTTAGAAACGTTTGAATGTCTTCAAAAGAAAGTGGAATGCCATCCATCCACTTTATTTTTTTTTCAATCGCCCACTTTTTCTTTCTTCGTTCCAATAAAAGTGTATTCAGAAGATTTTTTTGACGTGCTGAGATTTTCCCATGAAAATCAATGTCCCAGGAATGAATATTGGAGTCTCCGCCTCGTTTATCTTTTATGCTTTTTCCGACAAGCTTGTCCAGGGGAATAACAAGAAGCTTAGAGAGAAATTCATCCGGAAGAGCAGTTGTTTCATCTGTAGTATCAATAATATGCTTCATTGACGTCTCTTCTTTTGATTTTATAATGACCTCAGGAGCTTTGGATTTACAGCCAATAATGAACATACGTTTGCGATTTTGAGCCAAACTAACATCCGATGAATTCATTAAAACACTTGTGGTATGATATCCAATGGCTTGAAATTCATCGAGTATTGTTTTCAAAACTTCACCCTTCTCCATATTCTCAATATTACTTACGTTTTCGAGAATAATATACTCTGGCTTGCTTTCTTTACATATGCGTAGAACCTCATATATCAAATCTCCTCTCCCTTTGTCTTTTAAACCCTCTTTTTTTCCGGCAGAACTAAATGGCTGGCATGGAAACCCTCCACAAAGAATATCAAAGTAAGGCAGATTTTTTATTGTGCGCACATCACAAGCTTCATTTGTTTCGTGAAAATTATGATTGTAGGTTTGAAGAGCATCTTTTTTAATATCTGCTGATTTCACACATTCAAACTCATATAGAGGATGCGACGCTTGAAAGGCTTGAATTCCAAACCGAAAACCACCAATTCCTGAAAACAAATCGACAAATGTCAGGTTTTTCTTTGTAAAATTTTCAGCTGGAAATTCGGTTTTGGTAAATTCTTCTTTTTTAGTCATATCCTCCTCCGTTCCTTGAGAAGGTGCTAAGAGGCTTATAATTTCTGTCTTTTTTTTACCACTATATCCTTTGATACTCTTCTCTTTACAAATCGCAATTAGTTCCTCACGAGTTTTCGTTAAGTAATCCATTTGCTGTGTTTTAGTGCGGTTAATTTTTTTTTTAAATCAATTTTCTTTATCCTGAAAGAAGTTGATGTGGGATAAAAAAATTAATTTTTTTTTCACTAAAAATGTTTCTCGCCCAACAAAACGCGCACCCTTTTGATGCCCGTATCCAGTTGACGGATAAACATGTTTACATTCTAGATAATTCTTCAAAGGATATGGTTTCTTGTACAACTTTTAATGGAAGATTCTTCAAGCCTTTCATTAAAGCGGACGCCATTGCCAACATTATGAAATCTGACAAGTATTTGAGTGACCCTGACTATAAATACTACCAGAAATCAACCGAAGTGATTGAGGCGGAATGGGAATTTTCTAACAAGGCGGGTACTCAATTACACAATGAGATTGAAAACTTTTTGAATAAAGTTGCCGTCTCTAATAATTCCAAAGAATATGGTTTCTTTCAATCGTTTTTGAAAGACCATAAGGACTATACTCCGTTCCGTACCGAGTGGATTATTTTTGCGGAGACATTAAGAATTGCTGGTTCAATTGATGCTGTCTTTAAAGATCCTCATGGCGATTATGTGATTTTTGATTGGAAACGCTCTGTAGTCACATACTCTGACTTTGAAAATGCCAAATATCCTTTGGAACATTTCAAGGACAATACTTTTGTGAAATACAGTCTCCAGTTGAACATGTATCGTCATATTTTGGAGACATTCTACGGTATCAAAATCAAGAGTATGTTTATTATCGAGCTACATCCGGATAATAATTCCTACAAGAAAATTGCGGTAGAACGTTGGGAAAAAGAAATGGGTGATCTTTTTGCGCTTCGTGCGGAGGAGTTGAAAAAGAAAGGTTACAAGGATTCTGCGTTGAATCAATATGTCTTTTCTAATAATCTTATTACCACATCTTCTTCTAAAAAAGACAAACCAGCTAATAAAGGTAAAAGATGGACAGACGAAGAAGATAATCGTTTATTAGATTCTATAAAGGCGGGTAAATCCCGTGCTGAAATTGCGGTCGAACATGAAAGAACTGAGAATGCCATTTTTTTGCGTATTCTCCGTAATGCCGCAATACTTTTAGAGAAAAAGAAACCTATTGATTTAGTCTGTGAGATTTTCAAACTTACTTTTAAGGAGTTAAATGATTATTGCGAGGGGCAAATTTCCAAGCAACGAAAGGTCGACCCGAAAGCAAGTTTTGCGGATGCCATTGAGACTTTGAAATATGATCCCTCGTCGCCTTCGTCAACTTCATCTGCTGAAATTCTTGAAGAAATAAAGCCTTTGAAGAAAAAGAAAATCATTGTTTTGTCCGATAAACAGAAACAATGTCTCCTAATGATGAAGGAGGGGAAGAATATCTTTCTTACAGGACAAGCCGGAACGGGTAAAAGTTTAGTGATTTCTACATTTGTGAAGGAGTATGAAAATAAGAAAATCATTGCTGTGACGGCAACAACAGGAACTGCTGCTGTCCTATTGAATGGAACAACTCTATTTTCTTATTTGGGAATTGGTCTTGGAAATGTCGCACCGGATTTGTTGATTATTCAGTTGCGTAAGAAAAAGTTCTTTTTGAAGCGTTGGATTGACTTGGACGTCTTGATTATTGATGAGGTATCCATGTTAAGCCCTGAATTATTTGACAAGTTGGAACTAGTCGCTAGAAGTATTCGTCATAGTACCCAACCCTTTGGCGGTATTCAGCTTATTTTGACTGGTGATTTCTTCCAACTTCCTAACATTAACCAAAAGGACATGTTTTGTTTCGATGCTGAGTCGTGGGGGGCTTGTATTGGTGATAATATCATTAATTTGAATACGAATTTCAGACAACAAGAGGATGATGTTTATCAAAAGTGCCTGGATGATGTTCGCTGTGGAGTGCTTCGGGATGAAACTATTCAAATTTTAAAGGCAAGAGAGAATGTCGTTTTGAAGAATGACTATGGAATTCAACCGACAAAGATTTATTCCTTGAATGTGAATGTGGATGAAGAAAATGAGATTCAGCTTGATAAGCTCGATGATGGTAACATTGAGTTTCGAGAGTATGAATTAAACTATGAACTTTTTAAAAAAGTTACGATGGTAGCAGAGAAAATCAAGAAAGGATGTAATGCGCCCCAAGTGGTACAGCTGTGTAAGGGCGCACAGGTGATGTTACTCTATAACATGGATTTGGAGAGTAAGTTGGTAAATGGTTCTCGTGGTATTGTCACTGGATTTGACAGTGAGAATAACCCTATTGTGAAATTCTTAACGGGAGCGGTAAGAACCATTCCTCCGAAAAATTGGGAAATTGAAGAGAATGGTGAGATTGCGATTAATGTGAGTCAAATTCCTTTGAAATTGGCGTATGCCACAACAGTCCATCGCTCACAGGGAGCAACTATTGATTATGCGGAAGTGGATATGGAGGGAATTTTTGAGTATGGTCAAGCCTATGTCGCATTAAGCCGTGTCAAATCATTAGCAGGATTATCCATTAAACATTTTAATCCTGATGTTATTAAAGCACATCCTAAAGTAGTCGAATTTTATAAAAAATATTAGTACCTCATATTAATCATAAATGTTGGATGTTTATTTCTTATTTTTATTTGAGAATGTCCTTGTAATTTCTCTTTATTGAAATCACCCAAGACTGTTGTCCAAATTGTTTTCTTCATATTACACTGTTCAATCTGTAGAGTATTACTAACATCATAGACAATACGTTCGATGGTTTGATTGACCATATTATCGAAATAAGTCTGGGGTGTCAGAACGGGGGCATCAAAACCCGTCGCAAAATTATAAGATTGTTGAACTGTATTCATAACTTCTAAAATGCGATTATCAGGAATGACAATGTCCCGCCCTTCCTCATCAATTCCTTGAAGCTGGAGAGTACATTGTTTAGAGATATAGTCGACCGTATTTTTACTAAAGAATTCTTTGACGACGATACTGTCATCCGTTTTTGAGCCAATGTATTTTTTTTGATAATCCGAATTATAGTAGATATTGCTCATTTTTTTTATTTATACGAAAGTTTTTAATTTGACAAAAAATAATGTGTCCTTAGAATAAAAAAATGAGTCATAACGAAAAATATATTCGAAATGAAATTTTAAAGAAAAATTCTCCTAATCCTTATTTCGTCGACCATACCATTTACACGATACATAATGACTATGATGTTGTGCCGTATCCACGATGGTTTAGGGGTGATGTGAAATCTTCGAAGCCTTATGTTGCTGATAGAGAAGCGGGATGGATTCCTAAGAATACATTCAAACCGAAAATACCAAAAGAAGAAGTCAAAAAACCAGTCATGTGCTTTCAAAATCCATGTAGTGTTGTCTATCCTTGCTACGCACCAGAATCTAATTATATTTCAAGCAATAAAGTTTGTACTGTTGAACATCCTTAATCATTTACATCACTCGCTTAAAAATTACCGACGGTCGATGCGATGGGTGAACTTTGTCAATATGGACAATCTCCCAGTCTTCATTGACTTCTTTAGCCATAAGCTTACTCACAATATCATAGGGATACACTAGACCTCGTGCGTGAATATAGTTGTCATTAGTTGTTTTCCAACGTGGACTATTATTGTCCCCACTAATCAGTTCTAAAAGACGCTTTTTATCTCTAGCAATACTGTCCGTGACATTGACGATTGGAAGTCGAGAAATTTCTTGTCGACGTTCCTCTGGACTTGGATGTACCTTCT
>Ga0114968_10003773_pt1 | contig 11333 bp, 12 predicted proteins | sample M_130807_EF_Meta_FD_87020 | JGI IMG/M metagenome (GOLD analysis project Ga0114968, IMG submission 87020) | Freshwater microbial communities from Lake Montjoie, Canada to study carbon cycling - M_130807_EF_MetaG | ecosystem: Environmental > Aquatic > Freshwater > Lake | place: Lake Montjoie... | reverse complement strand
CGTTCTTTGTTCATCATTATCAAAATAATTAGTCCATTTATCACTATTATTGAGAACAGACTGAGCCATTAGAAATGCTGGGATAATTGGAGTCCAATGAACAAGTTCAACCAAATTTAACATAAAAGAATTTGCTGTATGATCCATGTCAATATCATAAAGAGACGTTTTTGGTGCAGCTTTATTCCATCCCCATGATGGATTTGAAGGAAAACCTATAGAAAACCAACTATTTTCTACAGAAAAATAAGATTCATAACTATTTTTGATTTTATCATAATATGCCATTTATCAATAATATGTTTATATTTTTAAATATATTATTTTTATATTTTTTATTTATTTTTATGTATACTCAAATGCCTGCGACAATAATCGGACCATCCGGAAACACCTTGAGAACATGGACAGCCATCTCGCTTCATCGCCTGGCATTTATATGTGTATGTACCATTCCCCTTTGAAATTTTGTTTGATTTCCACGCTTCTGATGCTGCGTCAAAATCAATATTTACAACATATTGACAAATTCTTTGGTGCATTTGTTTCAATGTTTGACTTCGTGTTTGCATTTTGATATTCTATATTATAGTAGCTATTTATATTCATTGCATATTTATAAAAAAAGTATTTCAATTTTATACATCTCTAATACCCGATGGCATATACATAACATTATATTCATATTGAGCATCCATTTCTTTCTGTAAACATCCATATAAAAAATCATAATTCATTACTGGTTTTTGTTTTGGATTCATTAGTGAAGATCCTGTACTATGCAATAAAGAAACATCGAATCTGGTAATTCGACTTTTTAACGAATATCTTACTATTTGAGCCATCTCATAACGATTACTCGTATTTACATGCAAATGAACTCCTATTTTGGTTCTCAAAACGCCAAAATAAATCAGCGCATCTACAATATATTTATAATCTTCAAATGATAATGTTCCACAACTGTCTGATAAACATATTTCATCTAATTCATATTTCATATTATAACGAAATATTTCGTGCAAAATATAATCTATATCGATTCTTCCCTCAAATGGACATTCGTTTATGCATGAAATATACAATTTTTTTGTAATATGTTCATTTTCCTTTTTTTTGAGAACATCGAATATTGTATCCAAATCTTCCTTTGTTTTTTGTAAATCCATATTTACATTTCGTTTTTGAAATGTCTTTGAGCAGGATGTCAAAAATGACATGTTGCAAACGTTGTTATTGAGTGCTTCTTCCAATTTACTATAGCAAGGAACTGTCGCATATATTTCCAGATTATTAGGAAATATCAGCGATTTTGAATCCTCATACAAATGTCGAATAGTGGATGCATAATTATACATTTGCATGGTATCGCCCATGATAGGTAATTGCAAAGTTGATGCAAATGATCCTACATCAATCTTATGTGGTTTTTCTGAAAAAACAATTTCATGAAGCATATCTTTTTTCTTCGATAATGGCCAATCCAATCGTTTTTCAGAATACAATCCATCTCGTAATGATACATCCGTCAAAATAGGTGCGATATTTTTATATATATCCATGTATTTTTGAGAAACTTGCATTTTTTTCATTAGTTTATATGGGTTTGAAAACAGTGCCATTTTACTATTATATGAAATTTATGTTTATATCATTCACAATTTCACTATAAAATAGGTGAGATTGGGGGAGGAAAAAAAGAATCGATCTTACAAAAATATATGGTGATATCATATATAATGAAATTAAATATATTGATCGTAAGTTCGATCATTTTGCTCATATTAGATGCAGCATTTATTTACATGTCTTCAAATATCTTTAGTTCTCAAATTATGCAAATCCAAAAAAGTCCATTGAGAATAAATATTACAAGTTCTATTGCTTGTTATGTTTTCCTCATTTTCGGACTTTATTTTTTCATTTTGAGAGAACATAAATCAGTTCTCAGTGCGTTTTTTTTAGGAATTGTCATATATGGTGTTTATGAAACGACTACCTTTGCATTATTGAAAAACTGGCACTTACATACGGTGTTAATTGATACTTTATGGGGAGGCATATTATTTGCATCTACTACTTATTTAACATATTCGTTGATGAAATAAATCGTTAGTTTTCATTTTATCAACGAATATATCTATGACATTCTTCTAAAAATTCACAATCTGTAAATGGTTGTTGTTCTCCATATTTCCCTTTAAAAAGAGCAACAACAATGTTATCAAGAACCGATTTTTCTGCTACTAATTCGAGAACCTGTCCGGTTCGTATATTGAATATTTTCACCTTTTTTGAGAACATTGTATCTATTGTTCTCATTATCCAAGCATATATGACTGTTTGAATCATATGTTCTGCCGTTATTTCACTCGTGCATTTTAATTCCCATAAGGTTTCTTCTGTCATCAAATCCACTCGCGCGGTTATCTGAAACTGTGGATTATCTGGAAAATACGGTGCTAAACAATCATTGATCCGCTGATTGGCATAATCATCCAAATAATGAATAATTGTCTTTTCTATTTGTGGTTCTCCCATCGCAATTTCGTCTTCCAATACATCTAATAATCTTGATTTGCATTTTTTGAGAACATCCGGGGTTAACCATGTATACTCATCTTTATGAATTTGTTTTAATTTAAAATATAGTTTTTCTTGCGCAGATTGAAATACATTTGCCATGTATAAATAATCATCAATTGTTTCACATACTGGTTGTAATTGTTTGATAATATCCTTCAAGTATAAATGCTTATTTGGTTTTGTATTTGACATGGTTTCCAGTATCATATCATATAAAACACATGTATTTACCTCTCCTTCTTCGTTATACTGGGCTCTTATATAATCATATAACAATGCCGGTATAGCAATTCCATTTAAATCACTTACATCTTCGTAAAATCCAGCTGTTGTTCTCAAAACAGAAGGCAATAATATTTCGGATTGGTTTTGGTAGTTTTTCATTTCACATGGAATAAAAATAGTATCGAGAACCTGAGTTATCTCTTCCAATACCGATTCCGATATAAACTTTGTCATGTCCGTTGGTGTGGTTTTGTAGACAAGTGTTTCATTTTGTCTTATAGATGATACTGTATCATCCTCAAAGATAGACTGTGGTATCCCGCGAAAATCAATATACGGCTGCGTTTTCATTTTTATATGATTCATTTTCAAGAATTTGAATGGTCTGTCGCTTGGAAACCCATCTGTTTCTAATAAATACATTCTCTTGGAAGCCCTCGTAGTAGCTACATACAATGTGTTCGGGCATTTTGTCGGATCTAATGTTCTCGCAATTGTTGTAAAATACGAATGATCGAACCCTACAATAAATACATAAGGTCTTTGTCTCCCTTTTGATGTATGAAAAGAAGAAAATACCACTTTACCCTTTATTACTTCTTCATCAATATTTTCAGAGTTCTCCATCATCGGAACATGACAAGGTATACCTGCTTCTACCAACGAGTTCTCAATTTTTCTTATATTACTATTTGGACCTTTTACTGAACCGCCCAGAACAAATATATCGCTCGGTTTTACACCATGATTTTGTATTAGATCTTGAATGGTATTCACTACAATTCTCTGTAATTCGTGAATTTTTCGACGAATATAACATACTGGTTCTCCTTCGCGGCACGCATAAAGCCGCGTTTCATCCAACATGGCATGATTTACAAAATCTGCCATCTGGTTCGTTATTCTATAGGATGTTTTCAATTTGCATTTTTCAAAATCTTGTGTTTTTAATAGAGGGAACTTCTCCCATATTTGATTCGCTAATGTCAAAAATCGAATATCTGCTCCCTTAAATTCATATAAACCCTGCATATAATCGCCAAGAACCATCAATTGAACAGGATATCCAATATCTTTTATATATTTGATTACCAACCGGTAGTATAAAAATGTCATATCCTGTACTTCATCTAACACAATAATATCATATGGAGATAAGGTCGTTTTTGGAGGATCATTATTTGATATGAGAAGTCGCATTACTTTGTCTATATGTGCATCTGGATTGTATATAGCTACTGCTAAACTATGATAGGTATGCACTGTAATATTTTTAAGATTGAGTTCATCCACTTTTTCTTTAATCTCCTTTCTGAGTGATTTATTATAGGTAATCAATAAAAACTTCTTATTTGACATTGCTTTTGCAGCGGATAAAATAGTTGTTGATTTTCCCGAACCGGCGCATGCGTCCACTTGAACATTTTTTCCATTTTCCACAGTGGTAATTATATTTTGTTGTTCCGCGCTTACCGCGTTCATTTAGAAATCGTAATAAATATATTCTATATTTTTTTATCTTGTTTATATATAATATGGGTAAAGGTATGTCTGTAAAAGCTCCATCTTCTATGGGAAATGGTGGCATCATGGGTTCTGGTATTTTCGGCATGTTTGGTACAGTTGTGCAATGCAAAGCCGATGATACATCCATGTATTGTTCCTTGGCTAAAATTTTGAATGTTATTATTATGGTTTTTATTATATTTTTTGTCCTATACATCATTTATAAGGCATTTGCATACTTCACTGGTAAGAAAACAACTGGAGGACTTGGTCCTGTTCCATCCATGATGGTTGGTGGTTGGATAGCAAGAAAATCAAAATCAAAATCAAAAAGTAATAGCAAAATGTGAACAATATAATAATATATTTGTTATAATGAAAATATATTATTTAGAATCGATATCTTCCGGTTCTCTACGACCATCATATATACCTTTATCATCTGTCAAACTTTCTTCTGTTGGGAACTGTATCTTTTTTTTATTCGCCAAGTTATTTGGTGATGTTTCTGTCTTGTCGTTATTTGTTTGTGTATATACATCTATATCATGGGTTGCTATTGAAAGTCTGTCGTCATTATTCATTTTATTATACGTATATAAAAATATTCACTTAGCATCTAAATGCGAAAGCTAAGAGTCCAATCGCAATAATTCCAAATGCTAATCCTCCGTGATAGAATAATTGCATACTCTTATACATTTGCAACCATGCTTTCGTTTGTTCTTGTGTATCTATTTTATCTAACATCCATTTTGTTTTTGGTGTCAAAATATAATAAAAATAATTTGTTATAAATGCGACTGAAACTGTTAAACAGACCATCGATGGCCAACTCATTTTTGCATGTTTTATTTGCGTATTATAGGCAATTATAACAATTGCTATGGCAAATCCTAATAGATATCCAAAATAAAATATGCGGGTTCGTTCTTTACGAATATCATTATATGTTTTTTGAAGTTCCGGTGTTAGTTGGTTTTCATAGTTCTTGATGGTTTGACTGCTTGACATGGAGTTTGTCATAAAAATCATTGCAATAATAAATGCTGCTGAAAATAAGCATGTAATCGAGCAAGGTGCCATTATATAGTATATACTATAAAAAAAATAATTTATTTATGCATATTAGAAAAATGTCATTTTCTGAAGGTCTTCCAATGTCTTGTCTGTTGTCTCTATGATAGACTTAAGACGTGTGGTTAAAATAGGTATCATTGCTTTCAATACAATATGAATTGTCCATGTTGGATTCATAATCCACACTTTTTGCAGTGATTCGCCGAATCTATTTGTAATCATATCTGCTAATGCTATAGAGGTATTTATTTGAGTAGCATGTTTCAATGTAAATCCTTTGCAATCCAAAATATACGCCCATGGTTTTCCATTGTTTTTTTCGAGATGGTTCTTAAAATGTTCTATGACACCTTCTGATTCAAAATATTTTGTAGCCTTTGCAGGACAACTGTAAAAAAGGTTTATGTCGGGATTTGACGATGGTATTATATGAAATGAATGGGATGACGGATCTATATTACATATATTACAAGGATTTGTATTCATATCTTATATCATGTAATTATCGTAATATTTATATATTTTTTGATTTATTTTTGAATTATTCTTGTAATATTATTTTTAGAAAAATAGTCAATTTTTGAAAAGTACTTGACTTTTTGAAAATGGACATCCTCGAGATTGTCCATTTTTCAAAACCTCCAAAAGAATTTGTAAGAAAAATCTCCCTTACTGAGTCAATCACAATGTATTTATATTTGATTTTTTTGGCTGCATAAAAATGACTGCATGAAAAAATGCCATTTATAATTACCCACAATTTTACACACAGTTTTGGGTAATTTTTATTTTTCCATATTTTTAATATTTTTATTACCATTATTGGTCTCACTATTTGAAAAATGTTGAAAATCAAAATTACACACAGTTTTGGGTAATTGTGTAAAATGGTTTTAGATATAAGGATAGGTTGGTTATATCAACAATTTTTGAATAGTATATTACCATAATAGTATTAATTTGTTTAATTTATTATAAAAAAATGACACTGAAAAATACATGTTTTGTGGTTTTTATAAAATAGTCATTTTGAAAAGTACTTGACTTTTTGAAAATGGACATCCACGAGATTGTCCATTTTTCAAAACCTCCAAAAGAATTTGTAAGAAAAATCTCCCTTACTGGGTCAATAACATATTATTTTTATTGGATTTTTTTGGCTGCATAAGAATGACTGCATGAAAAAAAGGCGATTGGATTTACACACATTTTTACACACAGTTTTGGGTAATTTTCATTTTTATAAGACTGAATAAGTTTTTCTTATGATAATTAGTGTAAGTATTTTATAAAACCATAAAATAATTTTTACACACAGTTTTGGGTAATTGTGTAATTTTAGAGAATAAAATATAAAGAAATAGTAGTCTTATATATAAAATGTCTATTAGAAGTAGAAAATTTTATTATGTGTATAAAGAGTTTTCACCTGAAATATATGATAGTTTCAAAGAAATTGATTGTAAATATCATATAATAGGTATTGAAAATGATATAATGCATGGTTTTATTTATTTTAAAGATACTCGTACTGAATCTGCAGTGAGAAAAAAAAATAATTATGATAAAATATTTTCTACTGATAAAAATCCATTAGAAATGAGAAATGAATTGATGAGGAAGGAGACATATTGGGAAGCTGGACAGTTGCCAAGGCAATATAGAGAAAAAATTGTAAATGTTAGTATGTTTTGTAATTTTATAATGAAACAGCATGAACAACTTATTCAAAATATGTTAAACGAGAAAAATCAGCTAATGGAGAAAAATAATAAATTGCAGGAAGAAAAAGATGGATTGCAGAAAACGCTTGCTGAGAAAAATATTTTTCAACAGAATACAATGACATACTCTAATAGTAATTCTAATAATAGCTCTACTGATAATTCTAAAAATAAGAAGATAACAAATATTAATGTATTTTTGAATACAGAGTGCAAGGATGCTATAACGCTTAAAGATTTTATTAATGATTTGGTTATAGAAGATGAAGACCTAATATGTCTGAGAGAGAATGGCTATGTTGAATCTGTAGCAAGATTATTAAACAAAGCGCTCGCAAATTATGATATTTATAAGAGACCAATACATTGTACAGATACAAAACGTGAAGTAATGCATGTAAAGGATCAAGAAGGATGGAAAAAGGAAAATCCTGCGGGTGAATCCAAGAATCTGGATAGTGCTTTTATGAAGCTATCACAATTGCAAAATAGAAAAATGATGAATTTTTATAAAGATGTGGATATTGATTCACCTGAAATTGAAGAGAAAGCATTTGTAATGGCAAAAATAGCGGAAGTTTGTGGAACGGAAGATGTGGGTAAGAAAAAAATAATTAAAAAAATAATTGAAAATATTCGTCTATGATCGTCGTTTTTGAGTTTTTCTTTTATCATTTGAACGTTTTCCTTTTGGTAATAATTTGAATGATTTATTGAATTCAATTGCACGTAGCAATCGTAATTGTTTTTTAGCATTTTCTTTAGTAGAACATTTTGAAAAAACGCGCTTGGTATATTTATTTGTTATACGATAGCATGGTTTATTTGCAACTTTTCTTAGTGAATAAGGCATATGGTATATAATATTACTATATTATATTGCATAAAAAATAAACAAAATCAAACATACCAATATAGTAAGTGAATAAATATGGATCAAATGGATTTAGAAATCGATAATTATAGCATATCTGATTTAGAAAAATTTTTTAGATTGAAATCGAAATATACATCGGCTGATGTAGAACAACGTGGGTATGAAATAAGGGAGCAATTATTATCGTCTGGACATATTAATAAAAAATTTAAAAGGGATTTAATTAGTTTTTTAAATGAAGCAGTAGAACGTATTATTCATAATAAATTTCCTATAAAAAAAGAGAATTTACCAACAACAATTGCAAAAAATGTTATATTGGATACATCAAATGTCCCTAAATCGTCTGAATTACCTACATCGAGAATGCAAAATATAATAGAACGGCCTATGACGAACTATTTGAATGTGCAAACATCAGAATATTATCAAGGAACGATAAATCCTCTAAATACGAGAACCATTAATAAAGTTATAACAGTTGATACCAGATTTAGAGATAGATATTACGCTACTTCAAGTAGCGATTTTATGATAACATTACCTATGAGATTAAATAAAGTAGTTTCTATGCAAATGACTGCAATAGAATTGCCTAAAAATTTTTATAGTATATGTTCAGAATATTGTAATAATTATTTTACAATGCAGATATTTCAAGATAGAAATGGTGTCAAATATGAATTTGTAAGAACAATTGTTGTTCCAGATGGAAATTATACTGCAGAGAGATTAGTGAAACAAATAAATGATATATTATGTCCAGGCCCTGATCCGGCTACAGAGGACGCATTTTCATGTTTAGAATTCATACTTACATCGGATGGTGTAAATGGATTTGATAGTGGAAATGGAAGAATAGTTGTTCAACCTAAATATGTACCACCTGATTACGCTTATCAGATAGTAGAAATTGTATTAAATTTTGCTACAGATATGAATGGAAATAATGATATAATTCATGTATCGCAAAAATTAGGTTGGATTTTAGGATTTGTGAATGTAGTGTATTGTGGAAGTAATTTTTATACAAGTGAGAAGGCAATAGAGCCAAATCCAATAAAATACATATATTTGGCAGTGGATGATTTTAATAAAAGTGTAAATGAAAGTTTTATTACAGCATTTGAAAAAAATGGTTTGAAGCCAAATATTTTAGCAAGAATATCAGGTAGTGGTAAAGGATATGAAAATACAATTATCAATCATGAGTATACTATAATATCTGAACCCAGAAAATATTTTGGTCCTGTAGATATACAGAGATTACAAATTCGATTATTTGACGATTATGGAAGGATATTAAATATGAATTATAGCGATTATTCTTTTTGTTTAAATATTAAAATTTTATATGATTTATAGAGTTTGTATCAATAACATTATTATATATTTGAATATTATATAATGTCTTCATCGAGCGACGCAACACAAAAAAGGAGATTAGCTGCAATGAAGACATGTAATGTTTCCTGTGTGGGTCCACCGAGTTTAGTTAATGTTCAAGAACCACCTGTTATTGTAACAAGATATGCTGGAGCAACTGGTCCGCCTGGACCTCCTGGTCCACCTACACCTGGGCCTCCTGGACCTGTTGGGCCTGCTGGACCTGCTGGACCTGCTGGACCTGCTGGACCTGCTGGACCTGCTGGTTGCGATGGTCGAGATGGTCGAGATGGTCGAGATGGAATGCCTGGTCAAGATGGTCAAGATGGTCAAGATGGTCAAGATGGTCAAGATGGTCAAAATGGTCAAGATGGTCAAGATGGAGATCCTGGACCAATGGGACCACAAGGACCTATTGGTCCACAAGGACCTGCTGGACAAGATGGTCAAGATGGAAGAGATGGAAGAGATGGACAAGATGGTGCACCTGGAGCAGCCGGTCCTGCTGGTCCTGCAGGAACAGATGGTAGAGACGGAAGAGATGGTGCTCCAGGTCCAGTTGGGCCTGTTGGTCCAGCTGGTCCTGCTGGTGCTGCTGGTGCTACTGGTGCTGCCGGGCGTGATGGATCAGCTACAAATACTGGTGCAACTGGTCCGCAAGGAGCAACAACAATGCGTATTGGAATGACAGGAGCAGGTAGTATATATGATAATATATCAACATTGTTATTTGATGCCGATTCAGGTTTTGATGTTTCACATACAGCACCAGATACAGTAGTCGTAGCTATGAATAGTACATTTAAATATTGGGAAGTGAATGGTAATGCTACACCGGGTAGTTATTTAGTTGCAAATGGTTTAGATTGGGTGAACTTTATTTCAGGTAATGGTATATCTATATCAGTAGATCCAACAGCAACACCACATCAATCTATAAAATTTGAGAATACATCAACTGGTGTATGGAGTCAAAATGGTAAAGTAATATATTATACTGGTGGCAATGTTGGTATAGGAACTCAACAGCCACAATATGATTTGGATGTAAGTGGTAGTGTAAATATATCTAAAAATTTATTTGTTAGTGGTAATGTAATACCTACTGCAAATACAATATCTTTGGGAACATCGATTAACCCTTTTAATTCAGTATATATAGAGCCAAAAACATTGTATTTTGCAAATCCTGCACAACCAGCACAGCTTACTGGTTTTTCATATGAACATGATGAAAATGCATTGTATTTGACAAATGCAACATATGGAAGAGTAAGAATATCAGGAACAGGATCTACTGGTTCTACAGGTATTACAGGTCCGACTGGCTCAACAGGACCTACTGGTTTTACTGGTTGTACTGGTTCGACTGGTTCTACCGGTTTTACTGGATCGACCGGCTCAACAGGACCTACTGGTTTTACTGGAGAAACAGGACCGACAGGTTTTACTGGAGAAACAGGTCCTACTGGTGCTACTGGTCCAACTGGTATTACAGGTGATACTGGTGATACTGGTCCTACTGGTCCTACTGGTCCTACTGGTGATACTGGTGCTACAGGGCCTACTGGTTTAACTGGGCCTACTGGTTCTACAGGTCCTTCTGGTTCAACCGGTTCTACTGGTCCTACTGGTATTACTGGTGATACTGGATCGACAGGTCCAACTGGTGATACAGGTTCAACAGGGCCTACTGGTATTACTGGTGATACAGGACCGACCGGTCCAACTGGGTATACAGGTTCTACAGGGCCTACTGGTATTACTGGTGATACAGGGCCTACCGGACCTACTGGTTCTACAGGACCTACTGGTGATACAGGTTCTACAGGGCCTACTGGTATTACTGGTGATACAGGACCGACAGGTCCAACTGGGGATACAGGTTCTACAGGGCCTACTGGTATTACCGGTGATACAGGGCCTACAGGACCTACTGGTTCTACAGG
>Ga0114968_10003772_pt1 | contig 11335 bp, 5 predicted proteins | sample M_130807_EF_Meta_FD_87020 | JGI IMG/M metagenome (GOLD analysis project Ga0114968, IMG submission 87020) | Freshwater microbial communities from Lake Montjoie, Canada to study carbon cycling - M_130807_EF_MetaG | ecosystem: Environmental > Aquatic > Freshwater > Lake | place: Lake Montjoie... | reverse complement strand
TTTCATTAGAAGATGAGCGCTCAACAAAAGTTTATGGATCCAAAAAATGAGTCTATGTTGGATAAGTTAGTTTATCAAGACTTTCAACGTAGATTAGGCTCTCCTCTAAACGAAAAACAGAAAGCCAGACTCTTAAGAACCGTTCATCACTATATGGAAGAAGTGGCTGAGAAGGGTGGTGATATGAGTTTACAAGCTATGAATAAAGAGGTATTAACTCTTGTCGTGCCAGACTTTAACGCATACTTGAATCGTCAGAACATCTCATCAAAATCAGATGTTGAATCTCGTATGAAAGAAGATATTGGTTCTCGTTTTACATCATTACAGAATGAGAGAACGGATGATTCGGCGAAAGCGTTGATGCCTCCTACACCAGACTTTAGAATCCCTCTGGATGATGAAACTGCTTCTCCTCTGTCTTTGTTTGAACAAGCAAAGAAAGCAAGAGAAGCAGAGATTATGAATAGTGTTGTTCCTTCTAAAAGAAGTGATGAAGGTGAAGGAACGTATCTGAAAGATTTGGATGCAAATGTAGCGAGTGGCAATCCAACGATTGCTAAACCTGAAGAAGTTAGAAGTAAACCGGTTCTACCACAAGATATTATTATCCCTCAAGATGAGATTCTTTCTTATAAGGAGAATGAGTTCAATCTGGTAGTCTATTCTGCGGATCGTGACTGGTATAACAATCAGAGAGAAAATCGCTATAACTTTTCTGTTTCATTTAATCCTTCAAATAACACACAAGGATTCAAGTATTCTCCAACGGTTAATAATCGTTTTCATAACATTGTTAGAATTGAAATGGTAAAAGCGATTGTGCCTGTTGAATTAATAGACTTCACTATTACTAATTCTGCATCAAGTGGTTCTGCGTTTCTAGCTGATACAACTCAAAGTAATACAATTATGGAACATCCTACTATTGTTCTTCATGTTGATGAACTTGAATCAAACATTTTTGGAACAGATGATACATTAGATAGATCATTTGCTACTTTACAGTATGACGCACAGTGGTATAATCAACTAAGCACAGGCACTTTTCCAGGTTATTTTGCTATGATTCCTAAGTTCTTAAAGTGCCAGCGTATATATAATCCTACACCATTAGCAACACTATCAAAACTTACTTTACAGTTACAAACACCTGTTGGTAAGATTTTAAATGAATCATTAGATACTTTAGATATTAAATTTATTGTTGGCTGCACAAGAAATATATATACTGGTGCTACTACAATATATATTGATAGCACTGGAACTGCAAATAATTTACGAGATGGTGCTTCAGGTAACTCACTATATTTTGTAATTGTAACAAATACTTTTTTTAATCAATACTTATTTACACCAAATGATCTAATAAATGTTAAAGGTATAGATACGAGTTTAATTAGTGGTAATGTGACAGCGAGATCAGATTTTAAATCTTTCTTTGAAAACTCTGATGGTTTACGTATTATTGCTAGAGGTTATATGAATTCAACATCGCCTGTTAGCGGTAGTAATGGTGTAGGATTCTGTAACTATCTTATCGTTCAAACACGTTATAATGATCCTACAACTGGTCTTGCTACAGTGAATCCTTTCGGTGGTTCTACAACAGCAAGTGTTGCGTTAGAAACTGCGATGAGTGGTGTAACCTTTACTGGAGCCAGACTCATAAACTTATCCAAACAGACACAACTCACCTTCCGTGTTATTACTCGTGATATGGATTCTACCACCCGGATTAGAGCAAATAATGCTTAGACCTATTAGATGGATCCTAAGAAACTATATGACGCAGCGCATCAACTATTAGATGAAGGGTATGAAAATTTAGGAAAATTCACCGATAATCAGTTAGCGATGAAGAATCTTTATGAAAGATCTGCTCTATCATTTAATAGAGCAATAAGTAAGATAGAACTTCTTGTAAAACACGCTAATAAGCAAGCAAAGAGGTGGAGAACGCGTTATAGTAATAATAGTAATAGTAGTAATAACAATAATAGTAGAGGTGGAACAAGAAAGCGGTCTAAATCAAGATAGATAATAGAATATAAATGAGTTTTGTCTGGCCTCTAAATGTAGAAAAAGTATATGTAATCTGTCATAAGGTAAAAGAGAATGAACGTTATGAGAGACTTGTAAAACATTTTAAGGAACTAAATATTCCTGAAAATGTTTTAGAATTTATGGCCCCAATATGGTCTGATGATTTAACCCCAGAACTTATCTATAGTGTTTATGATCCGTTTCTACCAAGACCTTGTCCTTCACTAACTTTTAAGAGTAGAGGTCTATCAAAAGGAGAGATATCTCTTGCTCTAAACTTTTATAGTTGTGTAAAACACGCTTCTCAAAAGAAGTATAAGAATGTTATTATTCTAGAATCTGATATCTGGTTACGACAGAACTTTACCGAATGTTTAACCGATCTACTAAGCGATTTAGAAGATAAAGAGTGGGATTATGTAAGTTTAGGAGAAGGGATAGGCACTAGACCACCTGACGCATCTAAATCATACTACTCTAAAACCAGAGCATATGTTCCTCCTCACCAGTTCGTTTACCGATGCACTGATTCGATGCTCTTTTCTCTCCCATTCTTAGAAAAACTTGTAAAAACGTTTATCCCTTTCAAAGAAATTATAGATTGGGAGATGAACTTTCAAAATATTCTTCATAGTGGTAAAGCATTCTGGGCGGATCCCCCTTTAGCAGAACAAGGCACTTGTTTTAATAGGTTAGTAACCTCTTTGCCTGCTTAAAAAAACTTCAAAGTAGAAGCTAAAAACTTATCATTTTTAGATTTAATTGTTCCAATAACAGTTGAGAATGTCGTATCATTCGCACTATAAACTTCATAGAGATTTGGGTCTTCTTCATCTCTTACTGCGAAATAATCTTTCCCTTTATACGTAAACTCTTCTGTTTCCTTTTGAACTCTCTCAGTCTTCTTCTCATCTTTTGAAGCAGAGATTATAATATCTTGATTTAATTCTGGATGATATAAGAAGTCTCCCACTTTTCCTTCTAACGTTAAACACTGGAATGTTCCATCTTTGTTCTCCTTATAGTTTAGTTCGCAATCTACCGCAGCAGACTTCATAACTGTTTCTAACTTTGTAATAATCTTCTTCTTTCTTTCACTAATGACAAAAAGTCTTTCGTCACTAGTGAGTGTATATATTGTAGATCTTTCTGGTATCGGTAAAACCGCTTCAATCGCATCTTTTCGTTCTAAAGAATCACTATTACGAATAGTCTCATCAATTGTCATTGGACCCGATGTAGAAACTTGTGCTTCATTACCAAAAACACTTAAGTATGTAAATATCTGAACGTTTCTTTCTGATGGATCTAAATCGGCGTGACTTCCTAAACGAATCGCACGTCCCTTCACTTGCTTCAAACGAACTTCATTCCAGTGAGGATCCATAATATGGACCGCACGAACATTCTTTAGTGAAATACCTTCTGCTCCAGCACTTGTAATACAGAATACTCTACATATCTGTCCTAACTGATTATTATTATCTTGAAATCCTGATTCTAATAAAATATTTTTCATAGATTCTGGTAACTCATTGAATCGAGCATTAAATACGTTTAGAGCCATCTGTCTGATACTATCCTTTTCACCACCTGAAAATGTTATATAACGAAACTGTTTAGGATTTGAACGGAACGATTTTTCTGTTCTGGCTGAGAAACGGTAAGTTCTACCAGTAGGTTCTATTTCAATTGGCGCGTAACCGTTAAAGTCCATTACAATACGAAAGATACCTATTCCTTCCATATCAACAAACTGAGAGTATACTAAACTGGAGCCTGGTGCAGAATAGATGTTCTCTAAAATTCTTGCAAACTTAGGACTATACTTCATTAATCCTTTACCAACTTGTAGACTTTCTTGAGGTAGATCAATCAAACACTTTTTCGCACGTTGGCACGCTTCTTTATAGTTTTCACCCTGTTTACCAGATTTACACTCATCCACTTTTTTAAGAGCATTTTTTGCTCTCTGTTCTTCTAAAACTTGCATAATTGTTTTCTTTCCTCCTTTAACTAACGTTTCATTAAACTTCTCTTCAACATCACTTTTATCTTTAGGCGCGGTATGAATTTTTAATACAAAATGTATATTGTCTCTATTACATATAGTATAGTATTCATCTTCTGATGGATTCAAGCCAAACGGTTCTATAATACGAACCTTATCTATCTCTTCTAAAGTGCCTTCAATATCTTCTCTTATTAAACGGAAAGGGATTTGTAAAACTCTTGATAGAACTTCTAAATCCGTATCTGATGCCCAAGCTTTATCTGTTTTAATATAAGAGGCATAATCTTTTAAATTTAAATTATTATCATCAACATCGGTAAGAGTTTCTGGAATTGTATACTTTTTTCTTAAAGATTTACTACTATATGCTCTTAAATAGAGGTTCGCAAGATTGTTACGTAAAACTTTACCTAATACACTAACTGGTCTGAAAAGTGTTCTACTCTTTCTAATATCAGTAGGAATGTATATTTGTGCTATAGATTCAAATAAACAGTTTCCGTCTGCTCTATTTTCTAAATAAAGTTCTGGATTAGAACAATCAAACTCATTTACTTCTTGTTTAGTAGAAGTTTCCTCTTCTTCCTCCTCTTCTTCCTCTTCTTCCTCCTCTTCCTCTTCCTCCTCTTCTTCCTCCTCTTCCTCTTCCTCCTCTTCTTCCTCCTCCTCTTCTTCCCCTTCTTGAAAAGCATCTTCTTCTCTTTTCACTTCTTCTTCATCTTCATTCTCATCTTCAGGAATAGCAGGAAAATCTTCTATTAAAACATCTTCTACATCATCAGGTGCCGAATCAATAATATTATCATCAACAAAATCCAATGACCCTCTTGGCCTGGTAATATTAGGAGGAAACACGAAGTTTCCAGATTGACGACTCGCAGTTCGATAGTTAGTTCCACTACCACTCTTACTATCTTCTATACCATAAGCTTCTGCCCATACTCCTTCTAAACCAGTTGAACCTTTTGATGATTTTGTTTTACTAATCTCTTCTTCACGTTGTTCTGAGTAGACACGTTGTTGATACTCAGACATGGGAACACGAACAACCTCATCACTTAAAATCGTTGGCATTCTGTCTAAACGAGAACCTTTATAGTATGATATTAATCCAGATAAACGTTTTACAATAACTGTTTCATTCTTAATAGAACCATTAGGATTTAAGAATGTGTTCTGAAAAGTTTCTCCAAACGGTGGGAGAAGAGGTGTGGCACCAACTTCAATAGGTTTTGTAAAAGTATACTTATTAAATTTAAAAATATCATTTAATTCTTTTATAATTACTTCAATTGTAGGAATCATATCTATTGATGACATACGTTCTACACCAACATCATTTGATATCTTCTTAACACCTTCTGGTAGTAAAGAACAAGTAAAAAGAATACCACCGCCTCCAGGATCGCGACCTACTTCTACAAAATCAGTATAAGGGAAGTCTAATAAAATCTTTTTTATCTTCGCATCAACTCCAGGACCCGCGATAGATACTACTCCTTTAATAAGCGGTATATAACCGTGTAAAACGTTTGCTAGAATACCTAACTCTTCAGGAAAGTTAATTAGAGGCGTGCCTGACAAAGCAATAATCTTAGAATTTCTAGTAGATAAGAATAAACGGTAAAATAAGTAGGCACGTTTATAGTTATTATTAGATGAACATAGTGCTGGTTTCCACTTATCTGCAGTAACATTTTCTAAAGCAATCTTTCTCTTTGTCTTTCCTTTACCTTCTAAGTTCATTAAGTAAGGATCAATTGTTCCTTGCATTAATCTAATTAAGTTATGAATCTCATCAATTACTATAACTGCATTATCAAAGTAGTCAGGTTTATTACACGCAATATCTTTTAACTTCTTCGCAGTAATACCATTGTAGTTAATAAAATGGATTCTACCGGTTGGATTTGTCTTCTCATCATACACTAAAATTGATAGTATCTGATTACGAATCTCTTCTTGTTCTTCTGGCTTCAGTTCATTAAAGTTCGATTCTTTCTGTTCAAAATCCGGCACCCAAATATGTGTTGCTTTTTCTAAATGTTTAGGTGATATATTTAATACTTGTAGAGCAAATGTTTCATGAGTTGGATCTGATTTATCTAAAGGAATCCAGTAGTTTTTTAAACGGAAGTGACGGAATCCGCAGTAGGTAATCTCTTTCAAAAAGTTTTGACGCAAACTTTTTGGTGTCATTACAATAATCTTCTTGTTTGATGTTGAAAATAGTGCTTCTGATGCAGCAATACCAGTGCACGTTTTACCAGAACCTAAACCGTGATATACTAATACACCTCTATAAGGAGATGCTTGTCTCATATACTCACGAATAAACTTTTGATAAGGATACTTATCACCAGATTCTACTTCTTTCTGTTTGTGGATAGATTCTAACATAAATTCTTTAAAATTTAGTTTAATAAAGTTTGAAAATCCACGACGAGATTCTGGAATATAGGCGGTCGGCACTTCATTCGTATAAACATTATTACTCTCTTCATCTAGGATTAGTTTTTCTAACTTCTTTAGAACATCACTCTTTTCTTCAGCTTCTTTTACTGGTTCTTCTTCTTTTGTTTCTACAGGCTCTTGTTTCGTTTCTACAGGCTCTTGTTTTTTTGTTTCTAATCCAACCGTTTTTTCAATCGGTGCCACTGATTTTTCAATAGAAGGTTTTGGTTTCTCAAACATTGCTCTTACAGCAGTTGTAATTTTACTTGGTTTTGTATCTAAAAACTCATCCTGTGGTTTAGGCAGATCTTTTAGTTCTTTTGGCATAATACTTACTTTTGCTTTACCCCAGAAAGATGGAGCTTTTGTCTTTCCGGGCATAATGCTATCTAACTCTTTACATAGTTTTTTTACTTCTAAGAATATCCAAAGCGAGTTTACTAGCCTCTTGTTCTGCTATCTTCTTATTTTTAGCAGAACTGGATGCGATAACTCCTCCTTCTACATCCATTATACCAATTGTGAATATTCTATCGTGTGTTGGACCTTCTTCATGAAGCACTTTATACTGAGGAGGAACATGAAACTCTGCTTGAAAATATCTCAAAATCTGATCCTTATAGTTCGTATTAGATGTAATAAGTTCTACAAAATCAACGTGTTTTTCAATAACATTTACAACAAATGTTTGGGTTGCTTCAAAGCCTGCTCCACCTCCTCCTTCCGAATAGAAGATTGCACCAAGCCATGCTTCAAAAAGACTCCCTAATAATCTTAGATTTTGACGACCGTTACATACTTCTTCTTGATGACGACTAATAATTAAATACTTGTTAAGACCAATCTTACGTGCTAAAACTCCTAAACTATCATTATTTACAATTGCAGTTCTAATACTTGTTAAGAATCCTTCACCTTGACCACCATATCTCTGTTTCAGATAGTCCGCAACAATTCCACTTAATAAGCCATCACCAACATGTTCTAACTCTTCATTATCATCATCTTGTAATTGCAAACAGTTTGAAGGTTTTTCTACCAGAATCATCTGCTCAGTCTGTTTTGACCACTCTTCCGATTTATTCTTATAACTTGTATGAACACACGATTGTTGAAAGATTTTAATATTCTTGTAAATCTTCTTTATTCCATACTGTTGTAATAAAGAAGACACATCCTTTTGTGACATTAAAATATTTTTATGGTTCCAAGGATTACATACCTTTTGTTGATTTGATTGATTCATTCCTAAATATATAATGTGCTCAAATTTTAAATCCTTTTTCTGAATAGGAACTATGTTGAGAAGAAGAGATAAAAATAAAGAAGAAGTTATCGCAACTTTTAGCCATTTAGAAAATGTCCAAATAGGTAAAAATAACTTTACCGATGAAGATTTAGAAAACTATTTTGGAGCTACTGGTAAGATTAGTGGTAGTAACAAACCTGATACTATTCTACTGAAACAAGTATTTCAAAAAGAGTATCCTATAACAAGATTATCTCATGATAAATCACTCCCTCGTGTTCCTACAAGAGCTGAAGAAAAGTATAAGTTAATAGAGTGTATAACAAGATATTTTAATCGTTTACGTTCTAGAATTATTTTTAAGAAGTATAAAACTGGTGACTCTGCATCTTTACGCGAAATGTTAAGCGAACTACAATCAATAAAAGTTCTAATAGAACATTTTAAAGAAACAAAAGAAACATTCCCTTATCATATGTTTGCTGATTATCTTAGTAATGCTGATTTTATAAACTTAAAAGGCGATATTGCTTCACAGATGAGAGGATTAGAAAGTAATAAAGTTCAAGATGAACGTATTCGTAACTTATTAAGACAGTTTACTGTAACTTATTTAAAAAATAAGAATAGTAGGAGATTTGTATTAAATGATCCTGGAGTTTCAGAAAGAGAGTATAACGATAAAGAAGATGATATAGGGATACTCCCATCTATTTTGGAAGATTTACTTGCTTTTATAAATGATAAAAATACTATTTTTAAAAATAATGAATCGTATAATGAATCGTATAATGAAGATATTACATCCTATCTTGAAGAGATGAAAAAAAATATAGATGAATTAAAAGATAAGAGAGATAGTGTTTCTCTCCCTTCAGGAGGTGGTTCTGATACTATAAATGAGTTAGAAGATATTAAAAATTCATATAATGAACTATTTTATAGTATGTATAATAAGTATAACGATTTACTACGTATATATAATAGTAGTAAAACATCAGGAGATTGTGAAAAAAATTTAGCTGCTATACAAGAAACTTTAGAAGAAGAGAGAGCAAAAATTGCTAATTCAGAAGATACACTAAAAAGTCTTAATGAAGAAAAAGATGCTTTACAAAAGAGAATAACAGAAATACAAGGAGTTACTAGAGAAAAAGATGAATTAAATAGCCAACAATTAACCAAATTAGGATTACTACGTAGTGAATTAGCTACATGTAAAGCAGATTTAGTTACAGCTCAGAATACTCGTGATGCTAATCAAGTAGTAATAGATTCTGCTGAAACTGCTAGAGGATTATCTCAACAAGTAGCAGATCTTACCGCTGCTTTAGAAAAAGCAAGACAAGATTCTGATAGTGAATTGGCATCTAAATTACAAAAACAAAAAGATGAACTAGATGAAAAAGCAGAGTTAGCTTTAACTAAATTAACTAATGACCAAGAAGAAATATATAATGAAATAAAGTATCAAATGCGTTTACAAGAAGATAGATATAATAATAAGATAGATCAAAAAGATAGTGAAATAGAAGATGCTAAGAGTCGTGTAACTGAGACAGAAGTTACAATTGCTTCCTTACAAACTAATTTAACTAGTTTAACTGATAAGAATAAAAGTCAAGAAGAAGTAGTTCAAAATTTAACAAATGATTTAGCAGCAGCTTCAAGAACAATAAGTGAAGCTACAGCAAAAGCAACTAGTGATGCTTCTCAAGCTGAAGCAAATCTACAAACAGCAAAAGAAGAAACAAGATTAGCTAGAGCTGAATTAGAAAGATTAGAAACAAGTTTTCAAGGAGCACAAAGGTTACAAGAAGAAAGACTAAGAGAAGTAAATAATCTTACTGGTGAAAAAGCAGCAGTTATGAGAGAATTAGAAGAAGTTAAATCACAAGCACTTAGAGATCAAGCAAAAGCAAAAAGTGACGCAGCAGAAGAAAAGCAACGTAATTTAGAAGAAGTCGCCAGAGTAGCAAGTGAAACTGCTAAAAGTCAGAAGATTATAAACGATGCGAATATAGCTGAAATATCTCGATTAAGTAGTGAAATAACTAGTTTGAAAGCAAGTGAAGTAAAAATAAAAGAAATTGCAAGTAATGCAATTAAACAACTTAAAAATATGCATAAAGATGACTTACAAAAATTAAATGATAAGATTGAATCTCAGAATGCTACAATAAAAGAAATAGAAGATTTAAATTCTAAAAAGCTAGAAGCATTAAATACAAGAATAGCAGAATTAAGTGGGGAAGGATTAATAGCGAGCGAAGGATTAAAAGCAGCTCAAGCTGAACTAAAAGCTACTAATGCAAATATTAAAAAATTAACTCAAAAATATGAAAAGTCACTAGAAACATATGAAAGTGTCAAACAAAAGTTAGAAACGTGTGAAGAAAGTATAAGAACAAAAACTGAAGAGACAACACGTTTAGAAGAAAAAATTAAGAATCTTGAAAGAAGTGTAGGTAAAGCACAGGCTGAATTAGAAGCTGCTATTGAGAAAGAAAGAGCTTCAGCTAGTAAATCTCAATCAGAGATAAGTGCTGCGAAAAGAGATGTTGTTGAAGCAAGAAAGCAATTAGCTGAAGCTGAACGAAGAGTTATTATTTTTCAACAAGAATCAGAAAATAAAGATATTCAAATAGATCAAGTAAGAAGAGAAAATAAAAAAGTAGTTAGCGAAAGGGATAGGGCTAATGAAAAAGAATTAGCATCAAGAAGAAGTGCTGCTCAAGCAGAAGAAAGAAAAACAGAAGCTTTAGCAGAAGTAGCAAGATTATCTGCCTTAGAAACTAGTGCTAGAAAAAAAGAAGAAGAAGCTAAAGCAGCCACAAGAGCTGCTTTGGAAGCAGTTAGTGAAGCAGAAGGGAGAGCAAGTGATGCAGAAGGGAGAGCATCTCAAGCATCTACAGAAAGAAATGCTGCCTTAGCAACTGCTTCTGAAGCTGAAGCAAGAGCTAGAGCACAAGAAGAAGTAGCAGCAGCAGTTAGAGCAGAAAAAGATGCAGCAGTTAATCTAGCAAATCAGAGAACCGCAGCAGCTGAAGCAGCAAGAAAAGCCGCAGAAGATAAACTTGAAGCTTCAGAAGAAGTAGCAAGAAGATCACAACAAGCAGCAAAAGAAGCAGAAGCTAAAGTAATCATTGCTAAAAAAGAAAAAAGAGAAGCAGATAATAGATTATCACAAGCAAGAGATCAGCTTCGATTTGCTACTGAAAGAGCAGATTTGGCTGAACAAAGAGCAGATAAATCAGATAAAAGAGTAGAAAAATACGTAGCTAGAGCTATAGAATCTGAAAAAGGGAGAAGAGCTGCTCTTCTATCACAAGAAGAAGCAGAAGGGAGAGCATCTCAAGCATCTACAGAAAGAAATGCTGCGTTAGCAACTGCTTCTGAAGCTGAAGCAAGAGCTAGAGCACAAGAAGAAGTAGCAGCAGCAGTTAGAGCAGAAAAAGATGCAGCAGTAAATCTAGCAAATCAGAGAACCGCAGCTGCTGAAGCAGCAACAAGAGCAGCAGAAGATAAAACAAGAGAATCACAACAAGCAGCAAAAGAAGCAGAAGATAAAG
>Ga0114968_10003771_pt1 | contig 11336 bp, 7 predicted proteins | sample M_130807_EF_Meta_FD_87020 | JGI IMG/M metagenome (GOLD analysis project Ga0114968, IMG submission 87020) | Freshwater microbial communities from Lake Montjoie, Canada to study carbon cycling - M_130807_EF_MetaG | ecosystem: Environmental > Aquatic > Freshwater > Lake | place: Lake Montjoie... | reverse complement strand
TTTCACCTTGAGATAAATGTAAAACGCTAGGCCGGCGACGCCCCAAATGAGGCCACCCAACGGCAGGTGCCACGGCTGCGGCGCTGGAATCTGCGGCACTGCCGCCAGCGGCGTCGGGCGTGGCATGCGGCCCTGATTGCGCCAGCGAAAATTTTTGACGGCGGAATGAATCTCGCCCGTCTCGCTCAGGGGGCCAAAAAAGACGCGTACCGGCAGCCTGCTGGTGCCTTTGATCCAGCCTCTCCAGGTGACGTTCAGTTCATCCGGGCCGGGCGGCGTGGCAAACTCCCACATGAACCCGACCAGCGCCTGGTTCAGGGCCACCGCCTCGCCTTCTTTCAGAGGCAGCGTGTTGCCGGGCACCCCCTTGATCACCGCCAAAAGAGGCTGCGGCACAGGCAGTGTCTGGTCGCCGGCGCTCAGGGCGCACCAGCCGGTGGCACGCGATGCCAGGGATTCGACCATGAGCTTTTGCTGCTCAGGGGTGAGCGATTCCGGCAGCGGCGCGTCAGGCAGCAGCCATGCCAGCACCGTGGCCGCATCAAAGAGCACCTCAAAGCGCGTCTGAAACGGCTCAATGTAGAGATAGGCCTGCGCGATCGGCCCGCTGTTGACGAGCACAGTGCTCGTCGGCAGCGGCGGTGGTGCCGCCGGGGCTGGCGCTGAGGGTGCCGCAGGAGCAGCCACCGGGGTTTCAGTCTTCGGCAACACGGCGGTCGCAGACCCAAGCGACGGCAGGGTCTCCAGCGGCTTCAGCGGACCGATGTTGATCGTATCCTGTCCCGGCATGTCCACCGGCAAGGCAGCTCCATGCACCAGGAGGATCGCCAGGAGGGTGCTGCACCAGTTCGATGACAGGGAGTGTTTGCGCATGCAACGGTGTGGGAAGATAAACAGCAAAAGATGCCGGATCAAAGCACCCATGGCTTGCGCCATTCCTTGGACAGCAGGCTGGAGGCAGCCGCATTGTCAGCGATGGTTTCCGACTTCGGATCCCACTTCAAGCCGGTGCTGCCGCTGCGCAGGGCGATGTTCGCCAGATGCGCGATGGTGATGCTGCGGTGCGAGACCTCGATGGGCGTGGCCGTCGGCTTGCCGTCGTAGATGCAGGAGAGGAAGTTGTCCGTGTGGTCCTTGCTCTCGTAGAGGTGGATTTCCTCAGGCCGGGTCTTTTCACGCAGGATTTCCGGACTGCTGGCTGTGATCTTGCCACGGTTGACGTAGATCCATTTGCCGTCATCGCCTTCAAACATCACGCCGACGTGGTCAAAGGGCTTCTTCGCATTGGGCGTCGCCAGAGCGGCCTCCACTTCAGGCATGAGCTTATGCACAGGGCTGGCCACCTGCATGACGAGGCCGTTTTCATACACGCACTCAAAGGAGAACTCGGAGGCTGTGTTGTAGAGCGCCGCCTTGTCCATGGTGCCGGAGACATTGCGCAGCTCGACGGGGCCGCTGAGCTGCGTGCCCATGCCCCACTGGGCGATGTCGATGTGGTGCGCGCCAAAGTCCGTGATCATGCCGCCGGAGAAATTAAAATTGTGGCGCCAGTTGAGCGGCAGCAAGGCGGGCCGGTAGTCCATGTTTTCCGCCGGGCCGAGCCACATCTCATAGTCAAAGTCAGGCGGCAGCGGCGCGGGATTGATCTGATCGGCCATGCCATTCCAGTTGGAGTGCCCGCCGGGCAGCCCGACACGCACGCGCTTGAGTTTGCCAATGCGGCCATTCTGCGTCATCTCGCAGGCCAGACGGAAATACTGATCGCTGCGCTGCTGGCTCCCGGTCTGCCAGGTGACGCCCGCTTTGGCCACTTCATCGCTCATGCGGCGGCCTTCGGCGATGGTGAGCGCCAGCGGCTTCTGGCCGTAGATGTGCTTGCCCTTGCGCGCGGCATAGATGGCCAGGTAGGCGTGCCAGTGGTCCGGCGTGGAAACCTGCACGGCATCAAGGTCTTCCTTCTCCATCATTTCACGGAAATCGGCGTACGCAGCACAGGCCTTCACCGGCTTGTTCGCCGCCTGCGAATAATGAGCGTCAATGATCTTCTTCCCCGCCTCACGGCCACCGGTCTCTTTGCCATCGTAGCCGTAGTGGCCGTATTCCCGCATCGGATCGGCCACGGCGATGACCTGGCATTTGTCGTTGTTGAGGAAGGACGGTGTCCAGTCACCCGCAATCGTCCCCCAGCCAATGGCACCGACGGTGATGCGCTCGGAAGGTGCCGGACGCCCCCCTTTGCCAAGAGCCGTGGCTGGAATGATGGTGGGGAAACCCAGCGCGGCTGCGCTGGTGGCCAGGAAATGACGACGCGAAATAGCGGGAGAAACAGCAGTCATGCCTCCCAGCTTAGCGGATGCTCTCTCCGAGGCCAGAAAAGAAATCACAAAGAAGAACCCCGGTGCAAGCAGAGGTGGACATGAGAGGTCTGTTTATTGCATGATATTCGGATGAATCATACGAAGGCCCTGCTGACACGCCTGATGGTCCCCGCCTGTGCGGTGCTGCTGATTGTGGTCGCATTTCTTCCGTATCAAGGTAAGAGACACCGGTTGCGAATCGTGCCTGGCATGTGTCCGGCTGCCGAAGCCCTGCTGCTGGCGGGCGATTTGCAAAGACTGCCCCCCAGCCGCTTTCAAGTCATTGAGATTCCCTGGTCTTCGGCGGTCGTGCGGGCGTTTGGCAGCGGTGCGGCGGACGTGGCGGTGGTGACGCTCGACAGCGTCGTGCGCATGCGGGAGGCCGGGCAGAAACTACAGGTGCTCATGGTGCTGAGCCAGTCCGCCGGCGCGGATGCGATCCTGGCGCGTCAGGGGATTCAGCGGATGGAGGATCTGAAAGGCAGGCGGGTGGGGATTGAACGCAGTGCCGGCACCTATCTGCTGGTCAATGCGCTGGAAAGCGCCGGCATGACCATGGGAGACATCGAGATGGTGCCCATGTTCCAGTCAGAGATGGAACTGGCCTTGCAGACCAGCCAGGTGGAGGCCGTGGTGACCACTGAACCGTGGCTGACCCGCCTCGCTCACAGCGGCGTGCACCGCCTGTATGATTCCACCCAGCTCAAAGTGCCGATCATGTATTTGCTCGCGGCCTCCGAGCGAGCGTGCTCCGGCTCGCGTGAAGACCTGGTGTCTCTGCTCAAAGTTCAGGCGGAGATGGCGGAAAAAATCTGGGCGGGAAAGCCTTTCCCGGGAATGGATGCCGTTTTACGGCGTGAAAGAATGGACGCCGGGCAACTTGCCGCCTGTCTCGGCAAGCTGCATTCTTTAAAGCCACCTGAAAATGCCGCGATGCTGAAACAACTCCCACAAATGGCGCTACAGATGGAGGAGCAAATGCTCCGCAACCGCATCATCCTGACCCGACCGGGAACCGGCGAGTGGATCAACCGCAGTTTCAGTGAGGAGGCCTTCCCTTGAACCTGTTCCGCTCCATCCAGAGTCGCATCACCCTGAGTGTGTGGTTGTTTGGCCTGATGCTGATTCTGTTCAACAACTGGAGAAACCAGCATTGGCTGATGAATCGACAGGTCGAACGCATGAGCCAGGAGGCTGCCGACACCGGCAGCCGTCTGGCCGGCCTGCTGCAGCATCTGTCCCGCCGACAGCAGGAGCGTGCTGCGGAACTCGAGATGGCCTACGTCTCGCTGTCTCCTGACCTGGACCTGGGCCTCGTTTGCAACAAGGAAGGTGTCGTCAACTGCGCCACGCACATGCAATGGTTTCACATGCATGTCCGGCAGACACCACTGGCGGAAGAATGGCGGCGGCATGAGTCGGTGCTCACCACGATGGAGCCCGTCGTTGAATGGGACACCGCCAAAAGAAGACTGATCGTGATGGTCCCATTTTTTGAAACCTATGAATCCACCAGCCGGGCGGCCGTGCTGATCCGCTACGATGCCACGCTGGCGTTTGACCAGGTGCGCGAGGATGCATGGCATGAATCGCTGCGGCAGGCAGGGGTGCTGCTGGCTTCCTGCATGCTGCTTTGGTTCGCGCTGGATGAGCTGGTCATCCGCAGGGTGCGCAGCATGGTGCAGATCCTACGCGCGGCTGCCTCCAAGGCAGGCCCGCCCAGGGTGCTGGAGGGGCGGGATGAGCTCTCCATGATCTCCAAAGAATTTGCCGGGGCGGTGGCCAAGCTCAGAGTCGCCGAAAACATGGTGCTCGAGGCCGCCGAACAGGAGCGCCGCAAGATCGGCCGGGATCTGCATGACGACCTCTGCCAGCGGCTCTCCGCGACCAAAATGAAAGCCGAGGTCATGCGCGGCATGCTCCATGCCACGGACGGCAAGATCGCCAGCCTGGCCGGGCAGGTGGCGGATGAGCTGGCGGAATCCACGGTCATCGCCCGCGGCATGGCCTGGGGGCTCGCCCCGGTGGGCATCGAAAATCATGGCTTGAAGGATGCGCTGGAGAACGTGCTGCGGTTTGTGGAACGGTCATACAAGGTCCGGTGCTCGCTGGACTATTCTGATATGAGCACCCGCCTGACCGGCAGCGCCCAGGAGCTGCTGTTCCGCATTGCCCAGGAACTGGCCGTCAACGCCTGCAAACACTCCAGGCCGGGCGTCATGAACATCACCGTACGGCAGGAGGGCGAGCATGGCGTGTTAAGCGTCATTCATGATGGCGCGGCCTTCTCCGAACCTGCGGCGGAAAACATTCATGGCATGGGGCTGCATCTCATGGATCAGCGGCTGCGCACGCTCTCGGCCACGCTGGAGCGAACCACCGAAAAAGGGGAGCGGGATTTCCAGATTGCCATCGTGCGCATTCCGTTAAACACTCCCTGAACACAGCAAACCAGCGCCCCCAAACCCTTGCGCCAATGAAGACAATATCTCCTCCAGCAATCATCCGCATAGCCATCGTGGACGACCACACCATGATGCGTGAAGGGTGGCGTCTCTTCATCGAAAACGCCGCTGATCTGGCCTTTGCCTGGATGGCCGGAGATGCCGCAGAGGCTGTACGCAAGGTGGACGAAGACACCCCGGATGTCCTGGTGGTGGACATCTCCCTGCCCGACCGCTCTGGGCTGGAACTGATCAAGGATATTCGCCTGCTGCGGCCAAAGCTCCCCATGATCGCCATCTCTATGCATGACGAGAAGCTCTATGCACAGCGCGCCCTGAAAGCAGGTGCCCGCGGCTATGTCATGAAGAGCGCCCCGCAACAAGAGCTGGAGCAGGCCCTGCACCGCGTGGCCGCCGGCGGCATCGCCGTCAGCGATGAAATGTCCGAAGAAATACTCAGGTCCTTTTCCTCCGGCAATACCGCCGAGCCCAAGGATGCCATCTCAGAGCTCAGTGATCGCGAATTCGAAGTGTTCGTCCTCATCGGCCAGGGCAAAACCACCGGCCAGATCGCGGAGGCACTGCGGATCAGCACCAAAACCGTGGATGTTCACAAGATGAACATCCGCACCAAACTGGGGATGAACGAGGCTGGTGAGCTGGCCTACTTCGCCATTCGCTGGGCGGAAGGGCAGAAGACGAGCTAACCGCTGAACCCGCTGGGTTTTGGCGAGATGCCCGAGCCGGACACCGCAGGACCAGCCCGTGGGTCGGGCGCGAAATGTCCCTGCGGCAAACCGGTTCTCAAACTGCCGGCCCTTCAGTCGCATCACAAGTTGCGGGCGCGGCCCGGCTCAACACCTTCCCTGCCATGTCGCGCATTCCCGAAGAAACCATCCAGCAAGTGATTGCCGCCACGGACATCGTGGCGCTGGTGGGGCGTTCCGTGAAGCTGCGGAAAGCGGGGACGAATTTCGTCGGCCTTTGCCCTTTTCACAACGAAAAGAGCCCGTCCTTCAACGTCAGCCCCTCACGCAACACCTACCACTGCTTTGGCTGTGGCGCGGGCGGCACCGCGATCCGCTTTGTCATGGAGCACGACGGTCTGTCGTTCGTCGAAGCCGTCAAACGCCTGGCCGATGCGGCGGGCATCCGCATCGAGGAGGAGGTATGGGACGCCAACGCGGAGGCGGAAGCCAAACACCGCAGCCTGCTGCTGCGCGCGCACCGCGAGATCTCTGAATGGTTCCACCAACTGCTGATGAAGCACAAAATCGCCGCGCCCGCGCGCGACTACCTCAAGTCACGCGGCATCACCGCCGAGGTGGCAAAGAACTGGCAGATGGGCTACGCCCCGCCCAGCGGCGCTTTTTTCCGCGAATGGGCGGCGAAGGCCAAAATCCCCGAGAGCGTGCTGGTCGAAGCCGGCATCTTTGTGCAGAGCGATGAAGAGTCGGGCCGTCGCGGCACCTACCCGCGTTTCCGCGACAGGCTCATGTTTCCGATCCGCAACGAGAACGGCGACGTGATTGCCTTCAGCGGGCGCATTCTCGATCCGGCAGGCAAGCCCAAATACCTCAACTCCCCTGAAACCCCACTCTTCAGCAAGAGCAAGGTGCTCTTTGGCTTTGACCGCGCGAGGGGTGCCATCTCCAAAGCTGGCGAGGCCATCGTCTGCGAAGGCCAGATCGACATGATCATGGTCTATGAGGCGGGGTTTAAAAATGTGGTGGCAGGCCAAGGCACCGCCTTCACCGAACTCCACGCCAAGCTGCTCAAACGTGTCTGCAATGAGGTCGTGCTCTGCTATGACTCCGACAACGCAGGCTACGGTGCAGCGGAGAAAGCCTTCAAAATCCTCTCACCGATCGGTCTGACGGTAAAGGTGGCCACACTTCCGCAGGGTGAAGACCCCGACTCGCTGCTGCGCAAACAAGGCACCGAGGCGCTGCAGGCCGTGCTGGGCAATGCCACCGACTTCCTGGAATACCAGATCCGCCGTCTGCGCGCCAGCGCCAAGTCCGACAGCATGGTCGAGCGCGTGCGCATGGCCGAGCAGGTGGCCGCAGCCATCAGCATCTTCACCGGGGTGGCGCAGCGCATCACTGCGGTGAATAAGGTGGCCAAGCTGCTCGAAATCTCCGAAACGCAGCTCAATGCGATGGTCAACCGTGCGGCCAAAGAAGCCAAGGGCGGGCAGCCTGCCGGTGCCGCCTCCGTCAACTTCGTCGATGAGGCCAAGAAACTGCTCGCCTCCCAGCAGAAGACCGCCGTTCACCTCTGCCAGATGGCGCTGGCAGACGCCGAGGTGCTGTACTGGCTGCGCGAGTCCGGCTGTGAAGACATGCTGCGCGAGGTCCCCGGCACCGAGCTGCTGGCCCTGCTGGTGCACAGCCGCCATGATCCGCTGGAAGAAGCCTCCCAGCTTGCCTTCATGGCGGGACTGGAGCGCCATCAGGAGGCGGCGTTTGCCCAGCTCCAGGCAGGCCCTCGCCTGCCCGGCGGGCTCGAAGATGCGAAACAGGCCCTCTACACCCTGGAACTCGCCCGCCTGCAGAATCTCATCCAGAGCATTGAGTCCAAATTACGCCAGCGCGAACTGCCGACGGCGGAGGTCGAACGCCTGCAGCAGCAGCAGATAGAACTCATTGCGACGCGCAAAGAATGCCTTGACCGTACGAAACCCACCTCGAATAGTTTCTCCCCCTGACTGACGCAGGTTCCGGACCCCCACCGAGGTAAGTATGGCCGTCTCCAAAAACCAACGCAACGGATCCCATTCTCGCAACGCCGCCGGACAGGCAGGCGCGACTGCTGCTGCCGAAAACGCAGAGTCTCCGGCCAAGCGTGGTCGCGGCAGACCGCGCATTCATCCGCCCAAAGAACAGCCCGTCATCGAAGTGGGGACGGATGGCCAGCCGCTCAAACGGCGCCGGGGACGTCCGCCCAAAAACGGCCATGCTGGCAGCATCACCCAGTTTGCCAACACCACGCATGACGACATCCACTCTCCCGATGTCCAGGCGCGGCTGCGCGATCTCATCCGCACCGCACGCGAGCATGATCATCTGACTTGGGACGACATCAACGAGGCCCTGCCCTCGGGATTCGTCACCCCGGACCTGATGGATGCCCTCATCACCCGGCTGCGGGCGATGGAAATCAAGATCAGTGACGAGGTCGATGGCATCGCGGCGCGTCATCACGCCGCCCGTGAGCGCCTCACGGCAGAGCGTGACGCGGCCTCCGCCAAGCTGGATGTCTTTGACGATCCTGTGCGCATGTACCTGCGCCAGATGGGCCAGGTGCCCCTGCTCACCCGTGAGCAGGAGATCCACATCTCCAAGCGCATCGAAAAGGCGGACCTCAGCCTGCGCCAGTGCCTGCACACCATCGGCTTCATCGGCCAGGCCTACCTGCAGTTTGCCGAAGCGCTGTGCAACGGCGTCGAGCGCTTTGACCGCCTCGTCAGCGACCGCAAGGCAGATGAACGCGACGCTTATTTCAAAAAGCTCAAGCCCCTGCTCGATCAAGCGCGGGAGATTCACGACAAGACCAGCAAGGCATTCACCGCCCTCATCAATGCCGGCCCGCGCAAACGCGCCGCCTGCCTGGAGGAGTTTGAGACCCTGCGCGCCGCCTTCTTCCGCACCTGCGAGAAGTTTTACTTCAAATCCAAGATCACCGAAGACTTCGTCACCCTGCTGCAGCAGCGCCTGACCGATCTCGGCAATCTCGAGCGCAATCTCAAGGAGCACCCCCGCAGCGAAGCCGCGAAAGACGCCGTGACCGCCTTTGAACAGGATTCATGGATGACGGCGGGGGATTACCGCACGCTCATCACCGACACGCTCAAGCATGTGTCCGGCTCCACACGGGCGAAGACCGAGATGATCGAAGCCAACCTGCGGCTGGTCATTTCCATCGCCAAAAAATACACCAATCGCGGCCTGTCCTTCCTCGACCTCATCCAGGAAGGCAACATGGGCCTCATGCGTGCGGTGGAGAAGTTTGAGTACCAGCGCGGCTACAAGTTCAGCACCTACGCCACCTGGTGGATTCGCCAGGCCATCACCCGCAGCATCGCCGATCAGGCACGCACCATCCGCATCCCGGTGCACATGATCGAGACGATCAACAAGCTCATGCGCGTGCACAAGCAGTTGCTGCAGGAGCTGGGCCGCGACCCGACACCGGAAGAAATCGCCGAGGAAATCCATCTGCCCGTCGATCGCGTGAACGCCGTGCTGCGCCTGTCTCAGCAACCTGTATCCATGCAGGCCAAAGTCGGCGAAAGCGAAGGCGACACTGAATTCGGTGACTTCATCGAGGACAAGGAAGCGAGCAATCCGATGGAACTCACCGCCATGCACCTGCTGCGCGACAAGCTGCGCGACGTGCTCGACACCCTCAATCCGCGTGAGCGTGAAGTGCTGGAACAGCGTTTTGGTCTCGGTGACGGTGCTGGTCGCACCCTCGAAGAAGTCGGCAAGCAGTTCCAGGTCACTCGCGAGCGTATTCGTCAGATCGAAGCCAAGGCACTGCGTAAACTGCGGCACCCTACGCGGATTCGGAAGCTTGGTGGTTTCTTCGGCGCCGGGTGATCTGAAGTACGATGGGCACTCCTGCCCGTCGATCAGCGGCACCGCAGACACTCCACGCTTACCCTTCACCCTCACCTAGCCTGCGGCAGCACCCATCCGCCGTAAGCACCCACACCTGCCGCAATGGACCCTGCCGCCAGCTTATGCCCCGTGTTTCGGCCGAGCCATCGGACTGGTGGACGGGAGTTTCCGCCAGTTCGATGAAGCGACGGCCTGCGTAAGCGCTGGCCGACAGACAGGAGTGTCTGTCGCACTCCAGGCGCGTCTCCGACTATGGGTCGATGCACATATTGCGTGGCCGACGGCCAATGCATGGAAGTACGATGGGCACTCCTGCCCGTCGATCAGCGGCACCACTGGCCCTCCAAGCTCACGCAAACCTCAAACCGACCTCTGCTGGGCCGGCATCAAAGCCATCTCGTGCATTGTGAAATTGCACCTGCCAGCTTTCCGCGCCATGAGGGACAAAGCGATGAACACCGGCGCTTTGGGAATGACGGAAAGCGATGGAGTTTGCGTGAACGCTGATCGACAGACAGGAGTGTCTGTCGTACTTCCATCATGCGCGTCATTGGCAGCAAGGACTTCACCCCCTTCGACTGGGAGGCAGTGGAAAGATCTCATCACAGGCATTTGCCTCAACTGGACCAACCGGGTGCGATTTACTTCGTGACGTTTCGACTGGCGGATTCGGTGCCTCAGAAAGTTTTAAAGCGCTGGTTATATGAGAGGGAAGGCTGGAGGCGAAGTCATCCTGAGCCTTGGGATGAAGATATGCTCAAAGAGTATCGGCGTCTCTTCACTGTTCAAATGGAACGATGGCTCGATGCCGGTTACGGAGAGTGCGTGCTGCGTGATGAACGCTGCCGCGCTGAGGTGGCGGAGCGCCTGCTTTTCAAACACGGCGTCGATTATGATCTCGGGGACTGGGTGGTGATGCCCAATCACGTGCATGTCCTGTTGCAACCACTCGGCGGCATCTCACTGGATGCGATCATGAAACCCATCAAAGGCGTCAGTGCCCGAAACATCAATCACCTGCTGGGGAGATCGGGTGCCTTGTGGATGGAAGAGTCGTTCACTCACATTATCCGCAGCTTGGAGCAGTTGAAAAAGTTCCAGCATTACATCCAAAATAATCCCCTAAAGACCAAGCTGCCCGCGAGCGATTTCAGCTACGAACAACGCTGGCAGATCGCTTGAACTACGACAGACACTCCTGTCTGTCGGCCAGCGGCACCGCAAACAATCCACGCTCACGCTGCACCCTCAATCGGCCTGCAGCAGCACATGGCCTGCGCAATGATCACCCGGAGCTCCACGCCTGCTTATTCTTCCGCAGCTCCAGCCCGACGATCAGGAGTTTTCGTCGTTTTGGGGGCGATGCAGCCCGCGTGAACGCTGACCGACAGACAGGAGAGCCGAGGCTTGGCGAGACAGGCGAAGCCAATCTGTCGTACCTCCAAGCAGCATCTCCGGAAGTACGATGGGCACTCCTGCCCGTCGGCCAGCGGCACCGCCAATGTTCAACGCTCACGCTGAACCCTCATCTCCCTGCCACAGCATCTGTGCGTTCGATCACAAGGCATCCTGCGTGAGCGCTGGCCGACAGACAGGAGAGCCGAGGCTTGGCGAGACAGGCGAAGCCAATCTGTCGTACTTCCAGGCAGCGCATCCACCCACAGCCGCTGTGCAGAAGTACGATGGGCACTCCTGCCCGTCGATCAGCGGCACCGCAGGCACTCCACGCTCACGCCACCCCTTACCCGCCAGCCTGCTGCAGGATAGGAGCATTCGACGACGATGCAGCCTGCGTGAGCGCTGACCGACAGACAGGAGAGCCGAGGCTTGGCGAGACAGGCGAAGCCAATCTGTCGTACCTCCAAGCAGCATCTCCGGAAGTACGATGGGCACTCCTGCCCGTCGATCAG
>Ga0114968_10003770_pt1 | contig 11339 bp, 15 predicted proteins | sample M_130807_EF_Meta_FD_87020 | JGI IMG/M metagenome (GOLD analysis project Ga0114968, IMG submission 87020) | Freshwater microbial communities from Lake Montjoie, Canada to study carbon cycling - M_130807_EF_MetaG | ecosystem: Environmental > Aquatic > Freshwater > Lake | place: Lake Montjoie... | reverse complement strand
TCTTCTTAGACAGTCCTTGGTTGCGCTGTAGCACATAGAGGATAGTGATGTTAGGGTGCTGCTGCTTGATAAGCACAGCCTTCTTCCTGTCTGATCCAGTCCATAGACCCTTGGTTTCTATGTAGACGTTATTAGTAACAGTGAAGTCAGGTGTATAGGTGTGGTTGCTTGATGGGATCACGTACTTGATCTTGTCTTGTTCGTACCCTAGCTTCCATCCCTTTGCTTCGCAAGCTGCTTGGAATCTAGACTCTAAGCCGCTGCGATACTCAGATGGGTTATGTCGTTTAGGTCTTGGCATTGAGCCTCTCTTCACGTACCTTCATAAAGTTATCTGCCCATGCAAAAGAAGTCTCTATGACATTAACTGAAGTTATCTCTCCCTCACTAATCATTTTTAAGACAGCATCTTTACTGCCTAGCTCTGAGAGCATTGCTACAGCTACATACTCTCGCATAGTCATGTGCTGCATGTTTACGTCTTTAATCATGTTGTTCCTGTGTGATTGGTGGTTCCCAACTGTCGTTGGGTTTCTGCCATATGTATAGCAGTTTCATGTTGAGGTGAAAGCGTTCATCATCGCTATAGAGTTCACGGCACTTGTCGTACCACTCTTCAGGCAACAGCTCGTCTAGTGCTCGCTCTGCCTTTACTGGACCAATGCCAGCTACGCCAATGATGTTGTCACTACGATCTCCTACAAGACTCTGCATGTACAAGAACTTTAAGCCTTGATCTGGAGTTACCTCCTGAAAGACTTTCTTTACAAAGTTGTAATGCTTACCTGGGATCTGTAATAAATCTTTGTCTATGCTACAGATAACTGTTGTTCCACCTTCTTTGTCCTGTTGTATACCCATCTCATCATCTGCTTCGTAGCCGTTACAGATGATTGCTTTGTGCTGTGTTATTAGGAACTGTCGTACTGCTTCCCAATGTGTTGGTCGCTCGTCTGGTCTGTTAGCCTTGTAGCTGGGTGCTATCTCCCTACGGAAGTTACCACTACCTGTTAGGTAAACGCTGTAAGACGTAGCTCCTGTGTCAGCCAAGATGTCTTGAATCATTTGGTCAGCTCTTGCTTGAGCTATCCATTGTTCATCTTCATTAGCTGATGCTGCTCCACGATAGACAACAATATCTCCATCAATTAATGCTCTCATTTATATCTTTCTAAAAAAAATGGGAGCGTATTGCTACGCCCCCTAAGATCACTCAACGGCAGATTCTGCTTCAGCTTCTGCTAAGTCTAAATCACCTGCTGTGTAAGCTTCAAACTTACGTGCAAGAGAAATAACAAAGTCAAGATTGCTTCCTTCTAACTCAAAAGGCTTGCCACCACGAGCAGCAATGTAGATGTCAGTAGCACGAGCTAGTGCGTTCTGACGAACAATTGCACGATCTCCATGTAGAGGAGGGATTGGAAACACTTTAGCTGCATAGCCGCCACCTGTTGTTCTAGGCACTACGGTTGTAGTGTTACTAGTAGCAGCTGGTGCTGGTGTTCCAGCTCCTTTACGGAGAACGTTTACTTCTTTAGTTTCAAGACCATAAGTACCTGTGTTGCCATCAAACTCTACTTCATCTCCCGCACTTGCGTTAGGATTCTTAAAGCCACATTTAACCCATGTGCCATTAACCTTAAGAGAATAAGTAGGCTTGTTACCAAACTTAGTATTTACGTCTTTTGTAGAGATAGCCTCTACGATGCCTGTCATCATTGTCATTTTATAACTCTTTCATATCAAACCAATTTTTACCGATTGATGCTCCTGCATTGAGCTTCAGAGCCAACGGCACTTTAAATCTTTCCTCAAAGTACTTATGCGTGTCTTTGAGTATTCCTGTTATCTCCTTTATAAAACCGTCCGCAGCATCACCTTGGACATCAAACATAATAGAGTCGTGAACAGTGTTAACCATCTTCACGGTATCTCTGCCTTCTATACATCTGAAGATAACTCCCAACATCATTGGGACAATATCGCCAGTTGCTAGACCTTGGATTGGGTAGTTCTTCAATTCAGTTGGACTGAAATTGTAGGTTCTTGTAGACCAACTACTCTCGTTAAAATATTCCTTAAACAAAAACTTACGTCCTGTCTCAGTGTTTAAAACAAACGTCTTTACTTTCTCTCGGAATCCGTCATCATCTAGTTCGTATGTAGACTTACTTTCTACCTCTTCTGCAAACTTAGTGTGCCACTCTCCTACCTGGGGATAGCGTGTGTAGAACACATCTACAAACTTCTTAGCTTCATCTAGGCTACATCCTGCTTGTTTAGCAATGGCTTTAGCACCAGCACCATAGATCAATTGAAATGTTCTTGCCTTGAATGGTTTACGTTCCTCTTTTGTTGGTGGTCTACCAAACATACCTTCGTATAAAGCACTGTGTATATCAACTCCTCTTTTGATGTCATAGATGAGCTGTGTGTCTCTAGTAACATGTGCTAGAGCTACAACCTCTAGTTGATTGAAATCAACCTCGACAATCACACCATCATTAAACCTTGAATTAAAGATTTGTTTGATAGGGTTGTTGCTAATGTTTTGTAAATTAGGATTGGTTGATGACAAACGACCTGTGACAGTTGCTGTGTGATTCAACTTACCATGTATGAAGTCACCTATAACGTGCTTGCTAAGCCCTTGTACATAGGTTGAGAGCTGCTTTGATAGCTCACGATACTCCAATAGTTTCTCAATGATCTTGATGGCTTCTGGATCAAACGTATGCTTGAGCATGTCATTCAATACAGAGTCATCTACTGAGATCTGTCCTGTCTTAGCAGACACTTTGTCTGGGTCTGGTGTGTATCTGATAAATGGCTTTACATCTATGGTTTTATCCATGAGCTTGTACTTCGTCTTGCCATTCTTGTATAGACCCACTTCTTCTTTCACACGTATCTTCTTCTTGCCTCCAAAGAAAAACTGTGACCACTGCTTAGGACTGTTGATGTCTTCGATTGCATATTTGATAGACAGCTCTTCCAAGTCAAGTTTGCATTCAACATACATGTTGACTACTTCTACTGTGTACTCATCAAGGTTTGCTTTGTCAATGTGCAAGCCATTGAACTGCATCTCTGTTGTTGCATGGAGTGCTTCCATCTGAGAGAGTATGAGTGGTAGCTGATCTTGTTCTATCGCTCGTTTGTATTGCACCATTGCAATCTGCACAGTGTTCTGTACATCTTGCTCTAGGTATGGGATTAGTTCTTCAGGTGGAATCTTGTCAGAGCCAAGACCAGCCTGAAAGTATTTCTTGACTCCATCATCTTTGGTAGGTAAGCCATACTTGACTGACAATTCATCAAGACTTGAGAACTTAGTTTGCTGAGCACTTAAGATGTACTCTGCCAACTGTGTATCCCAAATCTTACGTCTTTGTAGTTCATACTGTAGGTCAGTGCTAGTCTTGTAGAGATACATCAAATCAAAAGATAAGTTGTGTCCACAGATAAAAGCATCTGGTCTTTGTACTCGTAGTAAGTACTCAAACTTATCTTGGTCATACGTAGTGAATGTATTGGTTACATCACTGCTGCCACATAGTCCGAAGGCTATAGCTCTGTTGTCTGGGTGCATAGGATGAGCTAGTCCTACGTCATTATCGCCATTGAGCGTTGTCTCAACGTCAATTGCTATAAATGTTTTGGTCATGGTTTTCCAAAAGCTTTCTTAAAAGGTTACTCGTATCTAGCCCTGATAGGGTCGATGGTTACTAGAAATTGTCCGTGTCTATCTGACTCGACTTGTTTGCTTCCTCCTCCTGGTAATTTGTTCTTAGGAACATTAATGGTACGTATCATTTCTTCTTCGGGACTCTTTGGTTCTTTATACTTGCCGATTGTTATCACTACGTCTGCTTCACCTGGTTTGTCAGTCTTGGAGCCACGCAGTGCATCCAAGCCTATGAATGGTGGGTCTTTCATTTCTACTGCTGACGCAGACAATTGTGATGCTGCAATAACTGGACCATACGATCTTGCAAGTTCTCTTGCCCACTTGTATATCTTGCCCAGCTTAAGATCCTCACGCTCATCTGACTTGAAGCCATCAACTTTGTCGAGCTGATCAAAGATGATCAGTCCTGGGTTAACTTCTCTGAACAGTGTCTCAAGGTCACGCACATTGTTCATGTCCTTAGTAACACGGATCTTGTCTTTGTTGCCACCCATCAATGTTGCATAGTCAACCATTGCTTTCTTGGAGTCAGCAATGATTGTTTTGCTTTCTATTCCTACTGCTGCTTGAACAATCCTAAAGAACACAACTGATGATTCCTCTTCGTTGTTGACCCACACAACTGGTCTGTCTTTCGGCAACTGCTGCGCAAGGTAGCTGACCTCACTTGCTAGGAATGTAGTCTTCCCTACTTCTACACGAGCAGCAACAATAACGAAATTCCCAATACGTAGAGGACCAAGAGAACGATTGAGCGCATCCAGTCTCCATTCATAGCCAGAGCTAGTGATCCTGTCAGCAATAGCAGACAAGTCAGCAGATACAAATAACTCATCTTTTTCTATGTACCTTTCTACATCTTTGAGTGCGTTGGTTGCTAGTATATGTACGTGCTCTAAGTCACTAGAGCCTTCTTTAACTTTCTCACACTCCTCCATGATCAAAGCCAAGTAGTCTAGCTCAATGAGAGTCTTGACAACTTCTTCGTGTGCATGGTGTGGAACAAACGCTCTTGCTTTAGTAAGCATCATGCGTAGCTTCACAATGGAATCGTCTGTAAGACGCTTACTTTGATCTGCTATTAGGAATGCAGTGAATGAGTCCCAAGCAAACTCTGTAACTGAGGGAAATGTTTTGTAGTACTTGTCCATCCCGTCAAGGATGGTGTTGGTTTCTTTCATAACTACATGCGGCTTGATGTACCGCCTGTACTTTGAGAGGTTCTCTTTGCTCTTAGCGCAAAGGTATAGAACGTCATAGTCCATCTATTCTCGCTTTCATCATTGCGGCTGCCATTTGGTATGACAATGTAGCAACTGTATTGCTACCCATGTCTAGGTTTGGGTCGCTCATCATTCCTTGCATAGCCTTAGCCGCAAAGTAATCAAGCAAGGTCATGCCTGTTTTGTCTTCACCAAAAGCCTCAAGACCTATTGGAAATGCTGGTATATCTTTCATCTATTTCCTTTATGTAGTTACCGTATCAATAAGCTTTGCTTTATCTACAAGACTGAGGCGTAACCTAGTCATTGCAGACATAACTTCCTTTTGTTCTGATGGTGTTAACTCATCGTCATAGTGACCTGACGTAATACCTTTCATAACATGGTGCAGCTGATCGATTGCAACTGAGTATGCAAACTCTCTTGGTGTGTATCCGTTTTTCACTTTGTTCCTTTAAATTAGTATGCTCACAAGCTCTGCTGGTGTGCATTCTTTTGGTTCTTTATCTATACCAAACATAGCTAGTTTGGTTTCAGTTGGTAAGAAGTGTTGTAGTTTCTTAAATGCTTTAGTTGTTCCCTCCATTCCTGCTTCATCTGGATCTAGCCAAATACATACTGTGTCGAACTCAAGCTCATAGATTTGAGCTAGTGTTCTATCCGAGATAGATGTTCTTAGTAACGCTACAGAGCTGAGCTTTGTATTCTTGTGTACTCTGTATGCACTGAGATAGTCTTCACAAAGCACCAACGTTTTACCGCTGCTATGAAACCAGCTTGCATCTCCTTTGGAGTTGCTATTGGTGTAGTACGTGATGTACTTTGGCTCTGCTTTGAGATTGCGTATCTGCCAGCCTATCGGCTGTTGCTCTGGGTTGTAGAGGGTCAAGGCTACTTTGTGCCTTTCCCCTTCTATGCCATTGAAGTTGCTGTCTTCTGCGTTGCAGAAGTTGCTGCGTAGCCACACCGTACCTTCGGTACTGAGTGCCGCTAGGCGCGGCTTTGTGGCTGCTGTAGTTGTTGTTGCTTTCTTGTTCACCCAGGTAGACAATCTGTCTTGGGATAGTCCGTCTGAAGCAAAGCCAGACTCCGTGCAATGATGGCAATACGCCACCAATCCTTTTTCTGTACGCTTGATATACAACCTACGCTTAGTGTCATCACCAGCTGAGCATCCAGTGTGGTTCACATGAATCTGCTGTCCTATGTTATTAGGAGCATTTGCTAGGATTAGTTTGCGATCAATCATCCAAGCTTCTGCCTTCAAGGTTTATTGCCTCTTCACAAACATGTTTGATAACGTATTCTGTATATGCTTTTAAATTGTGTGGTGCAAACAAAACACAATCTTCAACAGGATCTCCATCAGTAAAAAATTTACCTGTATACAAAGTAGGCTTTGAATGTTCCATTGCTTTTCTAATTAGCTCATTGAGTTCCATGTGTTCTTTCTAAAGCACAAAATAGATAGCCTTCCCATTACAGGAAGACTATGTGGTTTTATGTTTTAGTTTTCGGAGGTTCCATATACCTTAGCAAAAAGCTCGCCAGCAACTTTACGTTGCGTGTCATTCAATTTGTTGAGGTATACAAGTGTGAATGCTGACTTGAGAGTAGCACCGACACTTACTTTTCTACAGATACCAAACAAGGTACGTGGTGAAACAGTCAAACTGAATTGACCTGATTTATATCCCTGACGGATAAGATTTGCTAATTTAACAAGTTCCTTAGCTGCTTTACCAGTGACTGTTGTTGGATACTTAGATGTGATGATCTTCTCTTCCACTGCTGCTGGTAGATAGTCAACGAATACTGCTGTACCAAACCTATCTAGAGTTGCAGAGTTCTGTACGTTAGTACCTGCATGAGCACCTGTGTCATCACCCTGACCTTGTGTATTACCAATAGCAACAAGCCTAAAGTCCTTGTGAGGAATGATCTGCTTGTCCTTAGTACTACCTGGCATCTCCTTCAAGAAAAGCTTGCCATCGTCCTCTAAGAGCCACTGTAGACCCATTGAGATCTCTGGAGGAGTTACGTCCCACTCATCCCATGCAAAGACAGCACCATACTTGACTGCTTCTGTTGCTGCACCATCTACCCAGATTGTTGAACCATCCTTAGCCGTTAGCTGACCAAAGATCATTGAGGAATCCATATCCCCAGTGCAATTAACCCGAACAAAAGGGCGATAAGTACGAGCACACAACTGCTCAATAAGACTAGATTTACCAGCCCCTGTAGGACCGTAGCAAAGTACTTTCTCATTTAACTCCCATGCTTGAAGAATGTCAGACGCAAGTTTTGGATCAATGACATAGGTTGAATTGATACTAGGAACAAATGCAGCGATACGCTCATCCCAATCAGACTCACTGAAGATGGTTACTCCGAAGTCGTGGTCAACTGACTGACCGATAATCTCTGAGAGATATGCTTGATTAGGTTTAAGACCTTTTGTAGGTGATCCTGCCATGAGTTCTTCTACTGTGTCACATTCTGTGGTTGTTTCATGTGAAACATCTGTTGATGCTTCTGCTGCTTTTGGTGGCTTACGTTTGTCAAGAGCTTCTTTCAAAGCTTTCTTAACAAGGTCTTCCACCTTTGGTGATGGTGGTTTTACGGGACTTGTCATTTAAGAATTTTCCTTTCTATTAACTCAATCAACTTACTTGGTATTTCATTTGGTTCTCTGACAACACTGTTAGCTTTGTAGTAGTACGTAACTGCATCACTACACAAACCTAATCCGTATATGTCAACAGACTTCGATGCTTCTATCTCTTTGATTACTTTCTCTGTGAACTGTTCTAAGCCACTTGATGACTTAGATGCTGCTGGTGAACCATCAGACATCACAATCAACAACTTCTTCTTCTCTTTACGCTTGTTCAAACGATCATAAGCCCACAAAATATTCTCACCATCGGGGTTACCAACCATAAACCCACTACTGAGGGCGAAATATTCTTTAAGGCTATCATCGTTTACCCTTAGATCATTGAAGCCTTTGTATACAAACATCAATGGTTTAGGTTCTGAGAATCCTGCACTAGCATCAGTGAAGCCAAGTATCTCAAGAGGTATATTGAGTGTTGAACAAACTTCATTAACAAGCAATGTAGAAGCCAAAGCGTTTAGCACTTTGTCTCCACCCATTGAACCAGACATGTCTACCAATACTGTGATAGCAGCATCTAATGTTTTGTTATCTATCTTGTTCTTAAACACACGCTCATTGAAACCTGGTGCATTGAAACAGATACGAGACAGTCGAGACTGATCTAGCTTCCCTTTCTTAACACCGTACTGAGTCTGTGACTTAGCTCTGATCTGAATGAGTCTACGTACCTGCTGTGCAAAGTTTTCTTGTGATACAAGGTTTGGAGTTATTCTCTTCTCATACTCTTGCAAGAAGTTTCTTCTGTAACTACTAGGTTCAAAGTATCTGTCTTCACCCTTTCTACGTGGGTAATCAACAACAATGAACTCTGAGTAGTCGGTCATGTCCCACTCACCTCTAGAACCAGTTGGTGCAAAGTTAACACCTGTCTTGCTCATCTCTGAGCCTTCATCAGGCATTGACATTGAGAATGTTTCTATCTCTTCAGGTGTGAGAATAATGTCTATGACTTTGTACTCTGTAGCTGGTGCTACTTCACCTTCACCATCAGATTTACTAGCTTCAGCAGCCTCACCAGTTCCTTCTTGATCTGCTTTTTCTGTGGTTGTTCCTTCCATCTTGCCTTCACCAGTGCTACCTTCTTTGGGTTTAGTTGGTATTGGTAGTTCTTTAGGACAGTGTTCACCTAGTTCTTTGAGGATGTCTTCTGCTAGTTTGTACGTAGCTTCCGTACCTATTTTCTTATCCAGTATCGAATGACAATGAATAAGACGATCAGAGAAGTTATTAAGAACATCCATTATCTTTTTGTTGGGAGTTGTTGATGATGCAGCAAGCCCAATCTTTGGAAAAGTAGCTGCTGTTAGATCAGACTCCCAACACATCATGGCTACAGTGAGTTTTGCAATGGCTGATCCGTACTTACTAGCACGAACAAGTATTTGTTCTACTAGCATTGAACTACAGTCATCCCAGTTCTCTCTGAAACCTTGATACTCCTTAGCTTCTATGACATTGATACGGGAATCTTCCATGAAGTTCCATACAAACATCAAGATGCCTTTAGGATTAAGGTCTTTGTTCTTAAGAACTTCAAAGCTGCTAAAGCGATCATGTGCAACCTCGTGGTCAACAGATGCCATCAGCTGCTGTAGTTCTAAGTCAGTGGTTTTATGAGTAATCCTAGGTAGATAGATGGTCTTACCATCATGCCTAGGCTCATTAGCGTCTTCAAATACTATAGATATACCAGCCCTACCTGCACTGGCTCTTATGTACTTCTGAACTTCAATAGCTTTTGTTAGCATGGATTAAGAGAAGATCATCTTCTTAACTTCAGCATGGATAGTCTTAGCATCCAGATATTCTGGAATATCCATTAGAAGTTTTAGAACTTTGTCAATGTACTGTTGGTTAGTGACTTCTTCTTTGTCAGGTTTAGCTTCCTTGATCTTGTTCTGAAGATAAGTCTTACCGCAATAGCTGCCGTTATCATCAACTAAGCTGATACTGAGCTTCATAGCAGTATGGATAACTGATTTAGCAGATCGCCAAGGTCCAGGCATAGACGATATTTCAAAGTCTTTTTTGATCAGCTTCTCAGTGTCTTTCAGTTCCTTCGTAAAGGTATCTACAGTGCTATGCGTATACGCAACCTGTATCATCTTCTCAAAGGTGCTAGTAGCTGAAGCATCTGAAACTAACGATTCAGTTGCAGCAGCATACAGGGGTGAGGAAGTAGTTTCCACTTGTTTCTCCACAGTTACGGCAAGATTGCCACCATAGCAAGCTCGTTAGAACTTGCTACAGAAGTAAACTTATTTGTCAGCATTAAACATACTTGGTGCTACGATTTCACCGTCTTCACCAAGATCTTCGATTGATTCAAACTTCTCAGCTGTAAAACCAGAGTCTTCATTTTCATGTAGCCCACGACTGATGTACTCTTCTTTAAGTTCATCATCAGACATATCTTTGTATCCAGTTACACCATTCATAGCCATAGCTTCTATGCAAGATTTGAGATCATCTATAGTTCCTCTAATCTCATCCTGTAATAGTTTATTGATAAGTTCATCTCTAGTTAGATCTACTTCTGGAACATCAAAGCTAAACATCTCTTGAATTTCTGTAGGAGCTTCTCCAGTGCTGTACTGATGATCTTCACCATCTTTGAATACACCACAGAAACCCATACCTGGTTCGTAGTAGTAGTTAGTAATGTCAAATCCCATAGCCACTAGTTTGAAACAAGCAGCCTCTGGTGGTGACCAAGCAGACATATAGTTAACTGTGAATTCAGATTGGTTCTCGTTGTATGGAGCATTGTCTTCACCCTCGTCATAGCCAATGTCCCACTTAGTACCCCACTCATTGACACAGTAAGTGAACCAGTCTTGATAGCCATACTTCTTTTGGTTAGCTTCTTGCTGTGCTACTAGTAACACTTGCTCAGGATTATCATCAGCTCCAACACGACCAGCAGTTATACACAGCTCATGTGGAATAGGAATAAAGTCTTTAAGGAATCTCCGATCCATCCAAGCATTCCGTGCTCGTTTGATCATCGAAGGATCTGTATGACGTATAGTCATTTTGTTTTCACACCAATTTGGCATAACTACCTTTCTTAAGCATTTAGTGCTTCTCTGAGTTGAGTGAATTCTTTAATTTGAGCTACTGATAGTTCAGTAGGTTCTTCAGTACTGGCAAAAGGGTCGGGGATGATAACCTCAACCAGTACATCGTCATAGTCATTTGTTTCTATCGTCCAGTACTTAGTAATCGTCATTCTCTATCGATCCGTCATAGAACCAATCAAGGTACGAATGAATGCCGTTACGAAACACATGACCATGTAGGTGTGTCTCTTCAGCTAACGCTGGCTCTTCCAAACCAGCATCTTCCAATGAGATCATCTCTACCTTGCCACTGTCTTCCCATTGCATTTCATCAACTAAATCTAACTGTTTATCTAAATTCATAGCTAACTCCTATTGAGTGAAACAAAGGGCGAAGCCGATCTGCCCCCGCTCAAGGCGGGCAGTCGGCAAGTCCCGCTGATTTATCCAAGTGACGACCTCGCAAGCAAGTGCCACCTCTGGTGGCGCGCAGGTTGCTGGGAGGAACGTCATTGAGCAGCTGACCATTTGTTGTACTCATCCAGTTGTTCTTGGATAAGGATGGCTTGGTCTTGTGGATACAAACTGCTGAAAGGAACAAAGTGATACTCCTCACAGCAAGTCATCTTGTCATTCTTAGGCTCAGTGCAATAGACACAATACTTGGTGTCTGATTG
>Ga0114968_10003768_pt1 | contig 11342 bp, 9 predicted proteins | sample M_130807_EF_Meta_FD_87020 | JGI IMG/M metagenome (GOLD analysis project Ga0114968, IMG submission 87020) | Freshwater microbial communities from Lake Montjoie, Canada to study carbon cycling - M_130807_EF_MetaG | ecosystem: Environmental > Aquatic > Freshwater > Lake | place: Lake Montjoie... | reverse complement strand
GAAAGTGGCGTGATCGAAACTCCGTCTTTCCAGGATGTCAAAGCATTGAAAACGACTATCCCTTTCCTCAAAAACAACGAGTTTGACTACGAATCTGTCCTTGGGTTTCTTGGGGATTCCATGACCCCAGTCTTGTATATTTTGGTTGCCATTTTCATCATCACTGCCGTATCCAATGGGGCCAACATTACCGATGGAATTGACGGACTTGCTGCAGGTACTTCCGCAATCATTGGATTGGCCATCGCCATTTTTGCCTATTTGAGTGGTAACGCCATTTTCTCCCAGTACCTCAACATCATGTACATCCCCAACTCCGGTGAGCTAGTAATTTTTACGGCAGCTTTTATTGGTGCATGTATAGGATTCCTCTGGTACAACTCCTATCCAGCTCAGGTTTTCATGGGCGATACGGGTTCCTTGATGCTTGGGGGAGTGATTGCTGTATTGGCCTTGACACTTCGCAAAGAACTGCTTATCCCAGTGATGTGTGGGATATTCTTGGTAGAAAACTTGAGTGTAATGATTCAGGTGGCCTACTTCAAATACACAAAGAAAAAATATGGAGAAGGAAGGCGGGTATTTCTGATGTCCCCACTTCACCACCATTACCAGAAAAAAGGAATTCACGAATCCAAGATAGTTACCCGTTTTTGGATTGTAGGAATTCTCCTTGCAGTAATCACATTAGCCACCCTTAAACTGAGGTAATCTTCATGAAGCGGTTAGTCGTCCTTGGAGCCGGAGAAAGTGGGTTGGGAGCAGCATTGCTCGCAAGGAGGGAAGGCTATGCTGTTTTTGTTTCCGATGGAGGCAACATTGGGGAGGCACGCAAAGTGCAGCTGCAGACAGCAGGAATCGAATTTGAAGAAGGCAAGCACACCGAAGAGCGTATTTTAGCTGCCGACTTGATTATCAAAAGTCCTGGTATTCCGAGTACCGTTGCAGTAGTGCAGAATGCCATACAAAAGGGCATTGCCGTAGTGGATGAGCTTGAATTTGCGAGCCGTTACAGCAAAGGTAAGGTGATTGCGATCACCGGAACGAATGGAAAAACGACCACCACCTTATTGACTTACCACCTCCTGAAGGAAGCAGGATGGGATGTAGGACTTGCTGGAAATGTAGGCAAGAGCTGGGCTGGACAATTACTCGATGGAGATCATGCTTGGTGGGTGATTGAGATTTCCAGTTTCCAAATCGATGGCCTAGTAAGTTTGAAGCCACACATCGCGCTACTGACCAATATTACTCCAGATCACTTGGATCGCTACAACTATCAAATGGAGCGGTACATCGATTCCAAGATGGCCTTATTCAAAAATATGGTTGCTGAAGATTTCGCTATTCTCAACTTGGAAGATCCTTTTTCGAAGACAGGGGTTGATCGTGCGCCAGTTCAGGCTTCGATCTATAGAATTTCAGTAGACCAAAAACCAAGTCAAGGTGGATTTAGTGGGGGCGAATCACTCGTTTTTGATGTAGCGGGTACCACTGCAACTATCCAAGTAGCTGATTTGACCATCCAAGGAAAGCACAACTTGCTCAACGCCTTGGGTGCTGGGGTAGCTGCACTCCTAGCTGGATTGAACGAAGCACAGCTGCTCAGCGGCTACCAAACTTTCAAAAATGCGGCCCATCGCATGGAACTCGTTCGTGTGCTTGACGGGGTACGCTACATCAATGACAGCAAGGGTACCAATGTGGAGGCTACGTTTTATGCACTTGGCAGCTACAAGGCCCCAATAATCTGGATTGCTGGAGGGGTAGATAAAGGGAATGACTATTCCGTATTGACCCCATTGGTGGGGAATGGTCAAGTGAAGGCGTTGATCTGTTTGGGCACCAACAATGAAAAATTGAAAACGGCATTTGCGCCGCACATCGCACAAATCCGAGAAACGCAAGACCTAGGACAGGCAGTAGCCTGGGCACAGGAATTGGCCGAAGATCAAGAGGTAGTGCTTTTGTCTCCCGCTTGCGCCAGTTTTGACTTATTTAAGAATTACGAAGATCGAGGAGATCAGTTTAAAGCAGCAGTGGCTGCATTACTTCAAAAACAAAGCGCATGAATCAGCTAAAGGCATGGATAGATGAGCATTTCAAGGGCGACCCAATCATTTGGGCCATCGTGATTTTGCTATCTATGTTCAGCATCCTGGTGGTGTATTCTGCTACGGGCACTTTGGTGTACAAGGAAGAAGTGGTCAACACCGAACAATACCTATTCAAGCACTCCAAGCTTGTTTTTGCATCGCTGGTGGTGATGTGGTTGGCACACAAAATTCCTTACCGCAAATATGCCCTTTACGCAAGGTTATTCATGTACTTGTCCATCCCACTTTTAGTGGTTACTTATTTGTTTGGTTCCAATATCAATGAGGCCAACCGCTGGTTGGTAATTCCAGTAATTAACCAAGCCTTCCAGCCATCGGATTTGGCCAAGCTTTCCTTGATCGCAGCTTTGGCAGCAATGCTTGCCAAGCGACAGAATAACATAACTGATTTTGCAGGGACGCTTCTTCCCATTATTATTTCCATTGGTGTGATCAGCGCGTTGATTGGTATGGCCAATATGTCTACCGCCATTTTACTCCTGATTACCTGTCTGCTGATCATGTTTATCGGAAGAGTTCCTGTGCAGCACTTGGCATTGGTAGTGATGGTTGGAATACTTGGACTTTCGATAGCTATGCTCACAGGGCAACGGAAAGACACCTTCCTTTCTCGAATTGAAACCTTTATGGATTCAAAAGATGATGATAGCAAGGTGCCATTTCAAGCGGAACAGTCTTACATCGCTATCGCTACGGGTGGCATAGCGGGTAAAGGGCCAGGAAATAGTGAGCAGCGAAATACCCTGCCCCATCCCTATTCAGATTTTATCTATGCCATCATCTTGGAGGAATACGGCATGGTCGGAGGAGTATCTGTGCTCTTCTTGTACCTCGCACTGCTCTACCGAGGCATGCGCATCGTAGCCAATTCAAACAAGGCCTTCGGAGGCTTGCTATCCGCAGGTCTGAGCTTTGCCCTAGTCATCCAAGCCCTGGTCAACATGGCCGTGGCGGTAGGGCTAGGTCCGATTACGGGGCTTCCCCTGCCGCTACTAAGCATGGGAGGAACCTCTTTAATATTTACGGGTACTGCACTTGGGATTATTTTGAGTGTGAGCCGTGGAGACCACCAGGAAGAGGTTTTGGCTGCTTCTGAAGGTGTCAAAAAAGGAAATCAATTACGAACTGCATAAATAAAAAGCTATCAAAACTGAAGCAACATATCGAATTCTCATTAGCGGTGGAGGCACCGGCGGGCACATCTACCCGGCCTTAGCCATTGCCAATGCCTGGATGGAAAAACATCCAGACTCGGAGATTCTATTTGTTGGTGCTGAAGGAAAAATGGAGATGCAGAAAGTTCCTGAGGCGGGCTACCGAATTCAAGGGCTTCCAGTAGCTGGGCTTCAACGAAAGTTGACCCTTGCCAATTTAAGTTTCCCGATTAAACTATGGAAAAGCCTTCGAATGGCTGCTCGTATTGTAAACGAATTTCAGCCGCAAGCAGTAGTGGGTGTTGGAGGCTATGCAAGTGGACCGATGCTTTATGCTGCGCAGTCCAAAGGTATTCCTACTCTCCTGCAGGAGCAAAACTCCTATGCTGGCTTGACCAATAAAATCTTGGCGAAAAAGGCAGCACGAATTTGTGTGGCCTATCCTGAGATGGATCGCTTTTTCCCCAAAGAAAAAATAAAGCTTACCGGCAACCCAGTTCGAAAGGATCTACTGGACCTAGCCGGTAAAAAGGAGCTTGGGCAGCAAAAGTTTGGCTTGGATACTAGCCGTAAGACCATTTTGGTTTTGGGAGGATCTCTTGGGGCCCGAACGCTAAACTTGGCCATGCTCAAGCACATGGTTGAACTGGAAAAAGAAGGTTATCAGGTGCTCTGGCAGTCCGGAAAATTTTATTTCAAGGAGATGGAAGCAGCCTTGGCAACTTCAGGCTTGGGGCATATTCATTTGCGTGAATTTATCCGTGAAATGGACCTGGCCTATGCTGCAGCGGATTTGATTGTTTCTCGAGCGGGGGCACTATCGGTTTCTGAGCTTTGCTTGGTGGGCAAGCCGGTCATCTTTATTCCATCGCCTAATGTAGCGGAGGACCACCAAACTAAAAATGCAACGGCCTGTGTAAATCAAGGGGCAGCAATGCTGCTTCCAGATGCGCTTGCTGTGGAGCAGTTTAAAAATTACATCGATGAGTTGCTCCAGCAGGAGGATAAGGCCCAATCGCTAGCAACTGCTATTAAAAAATTGGCAATGCCGGATGCGGCAAATGCCCTTGTAACCGAACTTGAATTACTTCTAAAATGACATTTAAAGGGATAAAAAGTGTGTTTTTTCTCGGAATCGGTGGTATAGGCATGAGTGCCTTGGCGCGCTGGTTTCAGCAGGAAGGCTATGCTGTGGCGGGTTACGACAAGACCCCTTCACCCTTGACGGACGCCTTGGAAGCAGAAGGCATGCAGGTCATCTTTACCGATGCCGTAGATTCGGTGCCTTCCCTATTTAGATCAACTCCTAAGGAGGTGTTGGTTGTGTGGACTCCAGCTATTCCAAAGGATAGCATCCTCCTTCATTTCTTCCAGCAGGGATTCCAGATCAAGAAAAGAGCGAAAGTATTGGGGATGATTACCAAGGACCAATACACCATCGCCGTTGCTGGTACGCATGGCAAAACAAGTACATCTTCTCTTATTGCTCACCTATTGAAATCTGCTGGGAAGCCAGTTACGGCTTTCTTGGGAGGAATTACGCAGAACTACAACAGTAACCTGATTCTTTCAGGGAAGTCCAAAGAGGCAGTTGTTGTGGTAGAAGCAGATGAGTTTGACCGTTCTTTCCTTCATTTACATCCAAACGAAGCGGTATTGACGAGTGCAGATCCAGACCATTTGGATATCTATGGGGATGAGCAAACCATTCTAGAAGGCTTCCGTCAGTTTTTGTCATTAGTGGATAAAAAGGGGAAAATATACATTCAAAGTCATGCACACTATCGCTTGGGGAATCAGGTCAATGCTTTGGCCAGATTGCGAGAGTATGGGCTTAGGTCGGACGGTATTCATGCCGAAAATATTATTGCCAAGCCCAACTCTTTCGTTTTTGATTACATCGGTAAAAAAAATCAAATTAAGGGCTTGGAATTGTCTATTCCTGGATTTCACAATGTGGAAAACGCCTTGGCTGCCATTGCCATCGCATTGAATCATGGGGTCAGCGAAGTGCAGGTTCGTGAGGGAATCAAGACCTTCCTTGGCGTCAAGCGGCGCTTTGAGATTCACTCCTCACAAGCAGGAAAGATATACATTGATGACTACGCACATCATCCAGAAGAGATCAAGGCTTGCCTGAGTTCGGTTCGAGCGATGTATCCCTCTCAACGGTTAACGGTGATTTTCCAACCGCACTTATTTACCCGTACTCGGGATTTTGCTCCTGGATTTTCAGAGAGCCTTTCGCTTGCCGATGAGGTGGTGCTTTTACCCATCTATCCTGCCAGAGAGCTACCGCTTCCTGGTGTAGAGTCTGAGATGCTTTTGGAAGACATTCAAGCAGCCAAGAAGATTTGCATCCCGAAAAGCGAGGTAATGGTTTTCTTAAAAGCTTCCGCTCCAGAGGTGCTAGTCACCTTAGGGGCAGGAGATATTGACAGGCTCGTGCCTGGTATCGCCGAATGGACCAATTCAAGACCTAATCCTACGCAAAGATGAATAAGGCAAAGGTGAAAAAGGTTCTTGGAATCGTAGTGCTCTGCCTTGTTGCAGGAGCTTACATTGGATTTGTAGAAAAACAAAATCTAAGTAAAGCTTTCAGTGCTATTGAGATTGACTTGGAGGCAGTGAGTGGACTCTATTTCGTGGAAGAAAAAGAAATCTTAACCATTCTTTCCTCTTCCTTTCCTGAGTTGAAAAAAGGACTTCCTATAAGGGAGTTGCCCTTAAAGAATATCGAAAAGCGTTTGTTGGGTCACCCCTTTATTCGAACGGTGGAGGCTTCAGTAGATCAGCAAGGAATCTTGAAATTGAGTTTGACCCAGCACGAACCGATGGCCCGAATAGCAAGGGCGGAGACTGCAGATGGCTACATTACCAAGGAGGGATTGCTGATTGCAACCTCTCCTAGCTATACGAGCCGGGTATTGATTATTCAAGGAGCCTACATCGGATCCTTAATGGATCAAGGTAGGTTGGATGCAATTCCTGAGTTGATTCCTTTGATTCGCTTCATTTCACAGGACAAATTTTGGAATGCTCAAGTAACGGAGTTGGAGATTAATGGGAGAAATGATATCCGAATTCACCAGCAGGTGGGAAATCAAGTGATTGAATTTGGAGATGCGCACGACTATGAGAGCAAGTTTGAACGAATTGCATTGCTCTACAAGGAAATATTGCCTCGAAAAGGCTGGGACGCTTACAAGCGGATCAGTGTAAAATATAAAAATCAAATTGTTTGTGAATAACGCTTGGATATGGAAAACGACAAACTTATCGTAGGTCTAGACATTGGGACAACCAAAATCTGCGCCATCATTGGCCGAAAAAATGAATTTGGCAAGCTAGAAGTCCTTGGCATGGGCAAGTCCGTTTCGGATGGGGTTGAGCGAGGAATCGTGACCAATATCGAAAAAACTGTAAATGCTATTGTAAAGGCAGTGGAAGAATGTTCCAACATGGCCGAGGTAGACATTGCAGAGGTGATTGTAGGTATTGCAGGACAGCACATTCAAAGTAAGATCATGCATGGAAGCATCATGCGTCAACCTACAGAGGATGAAATCACAGTTGAGGATGTGCAGCGACTGACCGCAGACATGCACAATATTGTCGTTCCTCCAGGAAATAGTATCATTCACGTGATGCCTCAGGATTATACTGTCGACTACGAAGGAGGCATCAAAGATCCTGTAGGGATGTCAGGCAATCGTCTGGAGGCAGATTTCCATGTCATCACCGCCCAGACTACGGCCATCAACAACATTAACAAATGCGTCAAGCGTGCCCAGCTGACCTCAAAGCAATTAATCCTTGAGCCGCTCGCGAGCTCCCTTTCTGTTTTGAGTGAGGAAGAGAAAGAGGCCGGTGTTTGTTTGATCGATATCGGAGGAGGAACAACTGATATCGCCATTTTCTATGAAAATATTATTCGCCATACGGCAGTGATTCCTTTGGGTGGCAACATCATTACTGCCGACATCAAGGAGGGCTGTATGCTCATGCAAAACCAAGCCGAGCTCCTAAAGACTCGTTTTGGAAAGGCCATAGCTGCTGAGGCAAATCCAAATGAAATTGTATCCATCCCTGGATTGAAGAATCGTGCTCCTAAAGAAATCTCCATCCGTAATCTAGCTTCCATCATTCAAGCACGAATGGAAGAGATCATCGAAATCGTACAAAACGAAATCATGCAGAGTGGCTACTACAAAAAGTTGGCAGGAGGCATTGTACTCACTGGTGGAGGTTCGCAAATGCAGTTTATCTCCCAGCTATTCGAATACATGACGGGATTGGATACTCGGATCGGATTTCCAAATGAGCACCTTGGAAAATCAGTTCTCGAAGATGTCAAAAGCCCCATGTATGCCACCACCGTTGGATTGGTATTGGCAGGGTTCAAGTCTCTAGATATGCGAGAGGAGATCTACCTAAATCGCCGAGCCAATTCGGGGGTGAAGCCAAAGCAAGTAGTAACCAGAGACAAGATTTCTAAGGATTTCTTTAAAAACATCGGCGAGCGTTTGAAAGGCATTATTTCAGACGATATCGGCGATGATACAGCCTACGGAAATTAAAAATCATTCAATTCATTACTTAAAGAGTACCCTAGCTCATAAATAAATTCACCACTTATACTTATGTCAGATAACATGAAAGATTACAGATTTGATCTCCCTAAAAACCAAAAATCCATTATTAAAGTCATTGGTGTCGGTGGCGGTGGTAGTAATGCCGTCAACCACATGTATGGCTTAGGAATTAAGGATGTGGAATTCGTTGTGGTCAATACCGATGCTCAGGCCTTGAAATCTAGTCCTGTACCTTTGAGACTCCAGCTAGGAGCCAACTTGACAGAGGGACTTGGTGCTGGAGCTAACCCAGAGCAAGGGCGTCGCGCAGCATTAGAAACAGAAGATGAAATCCGAGAGCTCCTTGCCGACAATACCAAAATGCTATTTATCACTGCCGGTATGGGTGGAGGTACAGGTACAGGCGCTGCTCCTATTGTAGCACGTATTGCTAAAGAATTAAACATCTTAACCGTAGGTATCGTGACGGCTCCCTTTATGTTTGAAGGGAAAAAGAAAATGGCAGTAGCTCAAGCAGGTATTGAAGCCCTTCGTGAAAATTGCGATACCGTACTTGTCATCCTCAACGATAAACTAAGAGAGATCTACGGAAACTTGGCAATTCGTACTGCCTTCAGCAAGGCTGATGATATTTTAAGTACTGCTGCTAGATCCATTGCTGAAATTATTACGATTCACCAGGATGTAAACGTGGACTTTGAAGACGTCAAGACCGTCATAAAAGATGCCGGTGCTGCAGTGATGGGTTCTGCAACTGAAGAGGGCGAGGGTCGTGCCATCCGTGCTGCTGGCCATGCTATTTCTTCTCCTTTGCTCAACAATGTGGACATCAAAGGAGCTCAAAAAATCTTGCTATCCATTATTTCTGGCGAAGAAGAGGAACTCTCTATGGATGAGTTGAGCGATATTACTGAATACATCCAGGAAAAAGCGGGTGACAATGCAGAGGTTATTTTTGGACAGGGAATTGATCCTGAATTAGGTAGAGCAATCCGTGTTACGGTCATTGCTACAGGCTTCGAGATGGATAGACTTGCGAGTGTACCTTTGGCAAGCCCAAATGCCGCCCCTATTTCAGCCTTTGGTAACCAAGAAGCTTCTGTTCAAGCCCTAGCTCCAGCACCTGCTCCAGCTCCTGAGCAAATCAAAACGGTCATTGATCTGGACTCTGGAAAATCAGCACAAGTAATCGAGGAACCTATCGCTGAAGGAACCACCTTTACTTTCAATTTTCCTAAGCCTCCAGTAGCAGTGTCAACTCCTATCCTTGAGGAAGAAGTAACCGAGGAAGTAAAGGAAGAATTGTTCACTTTTGATCCGCTTCCAGTAGCTGAAACTTTCTTTGTAGAAGAACCAATAGAAGAAGAAAAAATTGTACATAATCTGTACCAAGAGCAAGTTGCTAGTGCTGCACCAGTTGAACCGCAGCATCAACCAATTCCTCCTGTATTTGCAAATGACTACTACGAGCAAATGAAGATGAAAGCCATTCAGCGTGCTCACGAAAGATTCGAGAAACTAAAAGGAGGCCGTGCGCTAACCACAGCTTCAGATGACTTGTCTGAACAAATGGGAGTACCTGCCTATCAGCGTAAAAATGTGATTCTTAATGAGCCACAGCACAGCTCGGAGTCTAGCCTTAGCAGGTTTAACCTAAACGAGGAAAACGAGATTTTAGGCAACAATCGGTTTCTGCACGACAACGTGGACTAAGTCCTAGAAGTCGAGCAGCATGTTAGCCTGGGTATGTAGTAGTTCTACATACAGCCTGTTGGTGAGCAGGTTATCTGACATATTTTGCTCTATCTTAGCCAATTTAGGCTTGAGAGCAAGAACATGCATACCCAGGTAATGGAAGATGTCGGTGAGGTGGCTCATAGCGATGCCACCCCCGCCAATTCCGGAAGAAAGCCCAACTAGGGCACATTTTTTATTTAAGAATGAATTGGGATAGGTCATCCCATCTATAAATGTTTTTAGGATTCCTGGAAAAGACCCATTGTATTCGGGAACAATAAACACATACTTTTTCCCTTGCTTGACACGATCATGAAAGGCGTTGAACTCCGGATTTTTTCCATTGTTTTCGTACAATGCAGTAGCCGTAAAATCTGCGGGCAAGTCGGATAAATAAAGAATTTCTGAGGAAGTTCCTTTTTCCTTTAAAATTTGCTGGTACTGCGTTGCGATGGTGCTCGAAACTGAATTTAACCGGTTGGTACTGACAATAATCTGAATCATTGGGGTGAATTTTATCTCCTTTATACACACAAGTACCTAGAAAAGTTCGAACAATTTTTCAAACTCCTATCTTTGAACCGCATAAACTTATTTTTAGATGGACTACAAGCAGCAGGTGGAGCAGGCTACGGCCTACATTCAAGGGATTCATCCCAATCCAGTCGCAATCGGAATTATCCTAGGGACGGGTTTAGGAAACTTGGCTAGCCAAATTCAAGTAAAACTTGAAATTCCCTATCAAGATATTCCGCATTTTCCTATTTCTACGGTTGAAAGCCACAGCGGCACCTTGCTTTTTGGCACCTTGGGAGGCAAGCCAGTCTTGGCTATGAAAGGTCGCTTCCACTACTACGAGGGATACTCCATGAAGGAAGTGACTTTTCCCATTCGCGTGATGCAAGGCTTGGGAGTACAAACCCTACTGGTGTCCAATGCTTCGGGAGGATTGAATCCTGAGCAAGCCGTTGGAGAGGTCATGGTGATTCGGGACCATATCAACTTGTTTCCAGAAAATCCGTTACGCGGAAAAAATTACGAAGAATGGGGACCACGATTTCCGGACATGAGCGTGCCGTATTCCCCTCGGTTGATTGAGTTGGCGGCGCAGATCGCCAAAGAAAAAGGAATCAAGCTGCACACAGGAACCTATTGCGGTGTGGAGGGCCCAAACTTGGAAACTCCTGCAGAATACAGCTACCTGCGCACCATCGGAGGAGATGCGGTAGGCATGAGTACCGTCCCGGAGGTACTGGTGGCCTGCCATGCAGGGATGGAGGTATTTGGCTTGTCCGCCATCACGGACCTAGGTGTCCCTGGAAAAATCCATCAGGTATCACTCCAGGATGTGATCGCTGCAGCTGGCCTAGCAGAACCCATCATGAGTCAAATTTTCTTCGAACTAGTTCGTAGGTTAGATTAGCCTATTTCTTCATTCCCATGTAATCCACCACCAGGTAACTCAAGGCGCGTACACCCAAGGTAAATCCGCTTTCGTCCAGGTAGAAGTCAGGCGTGTGGTGGGAGGGAGTTTTGAGAGGATCGGCGCCTGGCTTCATTCCGCCCAAGAACACAAATACTCCTGGCTTTTCCTTTTGGAAGAAGCTGAAGTCTTCCGAACCTGTCATTGGATCCATCAAAATCAAATTTTCTTTACCAGCTGCTGCTGTAAGTGAAGGAAGCATAGTTGCAGTTAGGGCCTGGTCATTGACCGTGGCTGGATAAAGTTTGGTAATGGT
>Ga0114968_10003766_pt1 | contig 11344 bp, 11 predicted proteins | sample M_130807_EF_Meta_FD_87020 | JGI IMG/M metagenome (GOLD analysis project Ga0114968, IMG submission 87020) | Freshwater microbial communities from Lake Montjoie, Canada to study carbon cycling - M_130807_EF_MetaG | ecosystem: Environmental > Aquatic > Freshwater > Lake | place: Lake Montjoie... | reverse complement strand
TGTCTCAGAAACAAACACGCCGCCGTAAGGACCAAAGTGTCCTCGTGCATCTGGCTTGTCGTACATAGCTACCTCTTTTGATTTATCTACAGCAAATTATTGGGATGATGATTTCTCATCTGCCGCGCGCACTGCTTTTACAAATTCAGCCATGAGCGCAGGATCTTTAACACCCCTGCTGCTTTCTACGCCACTAGAGACGTCAACCGCGCAAGGATGCAGGCGTGCAATTGCCTCGCCCACGTTGTGCGTGTTCAATCCACCACTCAAAACGACCCGAGGCGCGTTTTCGCTTACCCATGTCTGTGGAATTCCTTGCCAATCAAAAGGAACGCCTCCGCCACCATATCCCTCGACGAGGGCATCCAGCAGAAAAGCGTTTGCATCCCTGTATTGTAGGGAAAAATCATCGAAAGCGAAGCCGGCTCCCACACGGGCGGCTTTCATCCAGGGCTCTCCTGCAGCAAGCTGCGCACAGCGTTCTGGGGTCTCATCCCCATGAAACTGCCATAAGGTGATCGGTGCGGCAGCCCGAATAGCGGCAAATTGCTCATCTGTGGCGTTTACGACCAGTCCAACCGCATCTACCCCTGCCGGGAGCCTAGAAATGAGCTGAGCGGCAACATTGGGGCTCACAGCACGCACACTAGGTGGGTAAAAGACAAACCCAACGGCATCTACCCCTGCCAAAACAGCAGCATCAATGTCAGCAGCGGTCTTTAAACCGCAGATTTTGACCCTAGTTCGGCCCGGAGAGTATGTCAGTAAGCCCATAAATGAATGATAAGGCCAAGGGCCCGCTATTTCTTTTGTTTCCCAGTGACCTGGGCAGGCAGCCAGGAATTTTCCAGGAAGGGCTGGGGAATCGCAAATTCCTCAGGGTAGGTAATTTTGGCTAAATACAGACCATCAGCCATAAAAGTCGGTGCAGCAATTTGCCTATTCTTGGCGGCCAATACTTCAGCCATCCATTCTGGCTTTTGCCGGCCCTGCCCTATTTGCAAAAAACATCCCACTACATTACGAATCATGTGATGCAAAAATGCATTGCCACGAATTCTGAAATACAGCCATGGCTGTTCAGAAATGATCTCAATTGAGTAAATCGTTTTAACTGGAGTTTTACTTTGACACTCAGATGATCTGAATGAGCTGAAGTCGTGCTCTCCGATGAGACACTCGGCTGATTTTTTCATTGCCTCAATATCAAGCCACTGATTAGGCGGCAGCATTAGATAACCTGCACGCGAATGGGACATTGGCGATCGACATGGCCCTGCATGCAAAGCGTAAATGTATTCACGCTCATATGCAGAGAAGCGCGCACTGAACTCATCACTGACAGGTTTGGCCCAATTAACCACTATCGATGATGGGAGGAAGGAATTCACCCCCCTCACCCATGAAAAATCTTCACGCTCTACAGTGGTATCGAAGTGAACCACCTGACCCAAAGCGTGAACGCCAGTGTCGGTTCTACCTGCGGTAATGGTATGAATAGGGCATTCGGCAGAGGACTGCTCGCCAACAAAGGCAGATATTGCCTTCTCTAATTCATCTTGTACTGTGTTGTGATTCAGCTGGGTTTGCCAGCCAGAATATGGGCTGCCGTCGTATTGGAGGCCTAGGGCTATGCGCATAGTCTAGGTATTGCGATGCGAAAGTTCCGCTAACAAGCCCTGCGCTTCAATCGTGATTGCCGGGTCAATAGAATTACTCAAGCGCAATACTTCTTCCAAGGATTTCTTGGCCGCAGAAAAATCTTCTATCGTGATATAGGCACGCGCTAAGTTGAGCTTCACTCGCAAAGTGTCTGCAAGCGGATTAGCGACCAGTGCACTTGCTACTGTAGCTTCTTTTGCTGGCTTTGAAAGATCAAGATCGATTCCTTCAAATAATGCTTTTGCACGGGCAGGCATTTCAAAATGCGATCCCGCTGAATTAGCTGTAACTGCTGCAACCTTTTCTTCTTTACCCTTAGGGGTATGTCTTGCAGAAGCTTGGAAGCTGGGCGCCTCTGAACGGCGCGCATTACGGGCTAAGCCCCATAGCAACAATCCAGTCAATCCAATTAAAGCAAGCGCCAAAATAGCGGGGCCAAAACCACCTAAGCCAAAATTATTATCTACCGCTTTTTTCTCTTTAGATTTATCTAAGAGTTTTTGTAAATCGGCGATATTCTTTTCTAATTCAGCCATACGGGCCTTGGTTTGCTCCAACATCTTCTCTTGCGCAACCAAATCCTCGGTGTAACGACGCTCTTGCTCATTTCCTTCAGCGCTTGAACCAATCTTTAGGCGGTCCTTGGCAGCAACATCAGCAGACTTTGCATTGCCACTCTTGCCATTTGCAGTGCTGGCGTCTTTTTCGCCATGCTCAGAGCGCCATTGCTCATTGGCATCCGCAACAAACTGATTGGCCTCTGCAGGACTAATAGAGCGCAATAGTGCCTGGCTAGGTTTTGTTAGCTCGACCCCAGCTGCTAGACGATTAATGCTACCACTAGCAAAGGCATCTGGATTCGCTTTATACAAAGCCATCATAGTTTGATCTAAAGATGCCCCTTCTAATTGGGGAGCCATCATGACTGCAATCTCAGACAGGGTTTGACCAGGTTTGACTGTGACCTTCTGCACATCACCCAATAGCAAAGTAAAGGTTTTAGTAATGCTTCCGCTAGACCAATTGAGATTTACCAAAACATCTAAAAAAGGATCGTCAGTCATGGGAACAGAATTGACCGTCTCCACTAACACCATGAGCTGCTCAGAACGATTGCGATACACCATCGCCTGCGGATTTAACTCTAATATTTTCTGTGAGATTCCCAAGCGCTCATAGGCAGCCTTATTCGGCATGACTACATTAAGGCTAGATAAAGCGCTCTGCTCATCAGTAGTCACTCGAATCGGAATCTCTACGCGCAACGGTTCACCAGGACGTGACTGTAATTGCGGTGCGCCTAAAGAAATAGCACCCGCTAGAGTTGACCAGCTCAGCAGAATAAAGCTAAGTAGCTTTAGTAAACCCAACTGGCTAATTCGAGACATAGAGCTTGAATTACTTCTCAAGCAAAATGCGAAGCATACGGCGCAATGGTTCAGCAGCGCCCCACAACAACTGGTCGCCAACTGTAAATGCGCCTAAGTAGTCTGGTCCCATTGCCATTTTATGCAAACGGCCAATAGGAACAGTCAGGGTGCCGCTAACAGCTGCAGGAGACAAATCACGCTCGGTAGTTTCGCGATCATTCGGAACTACTTTCACCCATTGATTATCAGCAGCCAAGATCGCTTCAATCTCTTTCAATGGAATGTCTTTTTTGAGCTTGACTGTCAAACCTTGGGAGTGGCAACGCATCGCACCTACGCGAACACATAAGCCATCAACAGGAATGCTGCCTGGGGTACGGAATCCTGGGCGACCAAGAATCTTATTGAACTCAGCCCCACCCTTCCACTCTTCTTTTGTCTGACCATTCTCAACGGGAACGTCAATCCAAGGGATCAAGCTACCTGCCAAGGCCGTGTTGCGGAAATTCTTTTTCGGGAAATCCGCAGAACGTAATGTCTCAGTAACCTTGCGATCAATATCCAAGATCCATGATGATGGGTCAGCTAATTCAGCGGCAACGCTATCTCGTAATGCGCCCATCTGGAGCAATAACTCACGCATGTTCTGAGCACCAGCGCCAGAAGCCGCTTGATAGGTCATGGCACTGATCCACTCAACCATGTCAGCTTTCACTAAGCCACCCATAGCAATCATCATCAAGCTCACAGTGCAATTAGCGCCTATCCAATTCTTACCGCCAGAAGCCAAGGCTTTATCAATCACTGGACGATTGACTGGATCAAGAATCAATACAGCATCGTCCTTCATACGCAATGCACTGGCTGCATCAATCCAATGGCCATTCCACCCAGCTGCACGCAACTTAGGGAAGATCTCATTGGTGTAATCGCCACCTTGGCAAGTCAAGATAATGTCGCAACGCGAGAGCGCTTTGATATCGTTCGCGTCCTGCAAAGTGCTTTCGCTCTTAGTAACTTTTTGACCATTGAGCATTGGCACTTCACCGCCGGCTTGGCTGGTACTAAAAAACACTGGCTCGATCAGATCAAAATCTTTCTCAGCCAACATTCTTTCCATGAGAACGCTGCCAACCATGCCGCGCCAGCCAACTAAACCAACCAAAGGAGTTTTTGAATTTGCCATGATCTTAACTATCTAGTAAATGTGATTGTTTTGCTTCTATTAAATTGATTACGCAAGCGCTGCTACAACTGCATCGCCCATTTCAACAGTGGATACTTTTTTCGTGCCTTCGGTATAAATATCCGCGGTTCGCAAACCTTGCGCCAATACTTTCTGAACTGCTTTTTCAATACGATCCGCCTCGGCAGGCATACCCAATGAATAGCGCAGCATCATTGCAGCAGACAAAATCGTAGCCAATGGATTGGCTATGCCTTTACCAGCAATATCTGGTGCCGAGCCATGGCTTGGCTCATACAAGCCTTTGTTGTTCTTATCTAAAGAAGCGGATGGCAACATACCAATAGAGCCGGTCAGCATAGCTGCTTCATCCGATAGGATGTCGCCAAATAGATTGCCAGTCACTACTACGTCAAATGCCTTAGGCGCCTTCACCAATTGCATTGCTGCATTATCAACATACATATGTGACAACTCTACGTCTGGATATTCTTTTGAGACGCGAATCATGACTTCACGCCAGAGTTGCGATGTTTCTAATACGTTTGCTTTATCTACGCTGCAAACTTTCTTGCCACGCTTACGTGCAGCTTCAAATGCAACGCGGCCAATACGCTCTACTTCTGGCTCGCTGTAGTGCATGGTGTCAAAACCTTCGCGTGCACCTTTAAATAAAGGCAACTCAGAAGTGCGAATACCTCGTGGCTGGCCAAAATAGATATCGCCATTGAGCTCACGCACAATCAGAATGTCTAAGCCGCCAATGATTTCTGGTTTCAGGCTGGATGCCGCTGTGAGTTCTGCATAGCAAATGGCAGGCCTAAAGTTGGCAAATAGCTCAAGGTGTTTACGCAAACCCAAGATAGCTTGTTCAGGACGAAATTCGCGTGCCAGGGTGTCATATTTCCAGTCCCCTACGGCACCAAACAAAATAGCATCTGCTTTCTTGGCGAGCTCTAAGGTAGCCGGTGGTAATGGATGTCCAGAGATGTCATATGCGGCGCCACCAACAGGAGCCTCTTCTAGGTCAAACTGAGGACCCAGTGCTTGGAGCACTCGAACGGCTTGAGCAACGATTTCCGGGCCGATCCCATCGCCCGGGAGAACTGCAATTTTCATGAAAGGCCTTTAAATCAACGAAATTACGGCAATTGTGTCGCAAGCCAAGGCATCTTGAGGATGCGCTCAGCTTCATAAGCCTTAATTTTATCTGCATGTTGCAGAGTTAAGCCAATATCGTCTAAGCCGTTGAGTAGGCAATACTTTCTAAAGGGAGCCACATCGAAGCTATAAGCAGTGCCATCAGGGGTAATCACCTGCTGAGCATCGAGATCAATAGTGAGCTGATAGCCACTAAAAGCCATGGTTTCATTAAAAAGGTGGTCAACCTGGATTTCAGTCAACACAATCGGCAAAACACCATTTTTAAAGCAGTTGTTATAAAAGATGTCCGCAAAGCTCGGTGCAATCACCGCTCTAAAGCCAAACTGATCCAGGGCCCATGGAGCATGTTCACGGGAACTACCGCAACCAAAGTTCTTACGTGCAAGCAAAATCCCTGCGCCCTTGTAGCGTGGCTGATTGAGTACAAAATCAGGATTGATTGGACGAGTGCTGCAGTCTTGCCCAGGCTCACCATGGTCAAGATAGCGCCATTCGTCAAAGAGGTTTTGACCAAAACCAGTCTTCTTAATGGACTTTAAGAATTGTTTAGGAATGATGGCATCGGTATCCACGTTCTCGCGATTAAGCGGAGCAACTAAACCTTTGTATACCGTAAATTTTTCCATGATTCGACTTTGACTCTAATTAATTACTTCACAGGAGTAACGACAACGTCCTTACCCTTAGTTTGAGATTGATTGTTTTGCTGAGTAGTACTAGTGTTTGATCCGCCCATGGAGGTTCCCATGTTCTGCAAATCTTTTCCCAAACCTTCCATCGTGCTACTGCAAGCAGAAATCAATAAGCCCACCAAACCAACGATGGCTAATCTTGTGATTAAAGAAACTGAAGAAAATTTCATGATTTGATTGCCCTTATGAAATCTTACGAACATCAACAAAGTGACCTTCAATAGCCGCAGCGGCAGCCATTGCTGGACTAACTAAATGCGTCCTGCCGCCATTACCTTGGCGACCCTCAAAGTTGCGATTGGAAGTCGAGGCGCAACGCTCGCCTGGTTCTAAGCGATCGGCATTCATGGCCAAGCACATAGAGCATCCAGGCTCACGCCATTCGAAACCAGCAGCTTTGAAAATACGATCCAAACCTTCGCGCTCTGCTTGTGCTTTAACCAATCCAGAGCCAGGTACCACTAATGCCAACTTCACGTTAGCGGCAACTTTTTTGCCTAGGCGATCAACCACCTTGGCTGCAGCGCGAATATCTTCAATCCGACTGTTAGTGCATGAACCAATAAATACCTTATCAACAGAGATGCTGCTCAAGGGTGTATTCGGACTAAGATTCATGTACTGCAATGCACGTTCCATTGCTGAACGTTTATTGGGGTCGCGCTCTTTTTCTGGATCAGGCACACGATCGCTGATAGACAGAACCATCTCAGGAGAAGTTCCCCAAGTGACTTGAGGCGCAATCTCTTCAGCTCGCAATTCAACTACCGCATCAAACTTTGCATCTGCATCAGAATGCAAGGTTCTCCAATATTGCAAAGCTTGCAACATTGCTGGGCCCTTAGGGGCATATGGACGGCCTTGAATATATTCAATGGTAGTTTCATCTACAGCAACCAAGCCGGAGCGTGCACCGGCTTCAATCGCCATATTGCAGAGAGTCATGCGACCCTCCATGGATAAATTACGGATAGCTTCACCAGCAAACTCAATCGTATATCCAGTGCCACCAGCTGTACCAATCTTACCAATCACGGCGAGCACAATATCTTTAGCAGTAGAACCAGGCTGCAAACGACCATCGACACGCACGAGCATATTCTTGCTCTTCTTCATGAGCAATGTTTGAGTTGCTAATACGTGCTCGACTTCGGAAGTTCCAATACCAAATGCCAAAGCACCAAAGGCGCCGTGAGTACTTGTATGAGAATCACCGCAGACTACTGTCATGCCAGGCAAGGTAGCACCCTGCTCCGGTCCAATGACGTGAACAATTCCTTGGCGGGTATCGTTCATTTTGTATTGCGTAATACCAAACGCATCACAGTTTTGATCCAGCGTATCTACTTGCAACTTGGAAATGGGATCAGCGATACCTTCAGATCGGTCTGTTGTAGGTACATTGTGATCAGAAACTGCCAAATTGGCAGAGATACGCCAAACAGGACGACCAGCCAAATTTAGACCTTCAAATGCTTGAGGACTGGTTACCTCATGAAGCAACTGACGATCAATATAAATCGTGGCTGTGCCATCCTCTTCAGAGTAAACAACGTGGTCATCCCACAATTTGTCATAAAGCGTACGAGACATGAGAGACCTTAAGAAACCTTATTTACGAACTGAGATGTTTGGAACCTTGCGAGCTGTTTCGCCAACGTATAACTGACGTGGACGTCCGATCTTATATTCAGGATCCGTAATCATTTCTTCCCACTGAGCAATCCAACCCACTGTTCTTGCCAAAGCAAAGACACAAGTAAACATTTCTGTTGGGATGCCTAAAGCGCGCTGAACGATGCCCGAGTAGAAGTCTACGTTTGGATAGAGCTTGCGGCTAACGAAATACTCGTCTTCTAACGCAATCTTCTCGAGAGTCATTGCCAATTTAAATAATGGGTCATCTTGAAGACCTAATTCATTCAATACTTCATGGCAAGTTTCACGCATTAACTTTGCACGTGGGTCAAAGTTTTTATAAACACGGTGACCAAAGCCCATCAAGCGAACGCTAGAGTTCTTGTCTTTGACCTGCGCAATAAATTCATCAATCTTTTCAACGCCACCATTAGCCTGAATTTCACTCAACATTTGCAAGCAAGCTTCGTTTGCACCTCCGTGAGCCGGACCCCAAAGGCAAGCGATACCAGCAGAAATCGCAGCAAATGGATTGGTGCCTGAAGATCCGCACAAACGCACTGTTGAAGTAGAGGCATTTTGCTCGTGGTCTGCATGCAAGGTAAAAATACGGTCCAAAGCACGAACCAGCACTGGATTCACTTTGTACTCTTCACATGGTGTTGCAAACATCATGCGCATAAAGTTGGCCGTGTAGGACAAAGAGTTATCTGGATAGATGAATGGCTGTCCAACAGAATATTTGTAAGACATTGCCACCAAAGTAGGCATCTTCGCAATCAAGCGAATCTGCGCAACCTCACGAGCATAAGGGTCGCTGTAATCGATTTCATCATGGTAGAACGCTGCCATGGCACCAATCAAGCCAGTCAAAACAGACATTGGATGCGCATCGCGACGGAAGCCGCGCAAGAAGAATTGCATTTGCTCATGGACCATGGTGTGGTGCATGACCATATCTTCAAAATCTTTTTTCTCTTTAGCATTTGGCAATTCGCCATTAATCAAGAGATAACAAACTTCCAAGAAGTCGCAATTATTTGCCAAATCTTCAATTGGGTGGCCACGGTAAAGCAACTCACCCTTATCGCCATCGATATAGGTAATTTTGCTATTGCATGACGCGGTAGACAGGAAACCTGAATCGTAAGTGAACTTACCCGTCTGACCATAGAGCTTACGAATGTCAATTACGTCAGGACCAACTGTCCCTTTGTAAATTGGCAGATCAATATCTGGTGTTCCATCCGAAAACGAGAGTTTTGCCTTGATGTCCGATTCAATCATTTCTAATCCTTAGTCATTCAAAATTAAGATTAATGCACTATTCGCTTGCATGCTTTCACTACAACTACACCACAGAGCTGAATTACTTTTCTCTCAGCTTCTCTAAAACCATTTTGAAAGAGGCTTCTTGCATCTCTTTCTCCAGCCCAACCAAGGAATCTTTACGACCAATGAGCAAATCCATCAAATCGTTGTCATCTAAGGCCAATAACTGACTTAATACTTTTCCATCTTCTACGCTTAATTGCGCGCCGTAACGCTCAAAGAAACGCTGCAGAATCAAATCATTCTCTAGCAAGCCCCTGCGAGCATCACTCTTTAAACGATATAACTCTGCATTGCCGAGGGTCATACTGCCCTGCGAACCATCAACTCCTTGATCTTGCCAATAGCCTTCGTTGGATTCAAGTGCTTAGGACATACGTCCACACAGTTCATGATGGTATGGCAACGGAACAAGCGGTACGGATCTTCCAAGTTATCCAAGCGCTGATTGGTTTCTTCATCGCGGCTATCAGCAATAAAGCGATAAGCCTGCAATAAACCTGCGGGACCAACAAACTTATCTGGGTTCCACCAGAATGATGGGCATGATGTTGAGCATGAAGCGCACAAGATGCACTCATACAAACCATTCAACTCTTCACGCTCTTCAGGGCTCTGGAGACGCTCTTTTTCAGGAGGTGGATTGTCGTTAACCAAGTAAGGCTTGATAGATAAATACTGTTTGAAGAACAAAGTCATGTCGACAATCAAATCACGCACGACTGGCAAGCCAGGCAATGGGCGCAATGTAATGACCTTAGGCAAAGTCAACATGTTGGTCAAACAAGCCAATCCATTTTTACCGTTAATGTTCATTGCATCTGAACCGCACACACCTTCACGGCATGAACGACGATAGGAGATTGATTCGTCTTGTTTCTTCAAAGAGATCAACGCATCCAACAACATGCGCTCGCCGGTGAGTTCTAGCTCATAGCGTTCCATGCGTGGGGCTGCATCGACATCTGGATCGTAACGGTAAATTTCGAATATACGGATATCACTCATCTTCTATCTCTTTTGCTTAGAAAGTACGTTCTTTAGGAGGGATGGACTCAACAGTTAAAGGCTTCAATACCACTGGCTTGTACGACAACTTATTCCCTTCGCTATACCAAAGGGTGTGTTTCATCCAATTGGCATCATCGCGCTCTTGGTGATCATCATGGGAGTGTGCGCCACGACTTTCCTTACGAGCTGCAGCTGAAATCATGGTTGCATTGGCAGTCTCAACCAAGTTCGCTACTTCCAAAGCCTCGATACGTGCTGTGTTGAAAATTTCAGACTTGTCTTTTACCCATAAGTGCTTAGCGCGCTCAGTCAAAAGCGCCATTTGACGAACACCTTCATCCATCAACTCTTGATTGCGGAATACGCCAGCATACTTCTGCATGCACTTACGAATGTCATTTGCAACGTCTTGTGCATACTCACCAGAGGTGGAGTTATCAAGTGCCGCAATACGTGCCATGGTTTGCTCACCAGCGTTTTCGGGCAATGGTTTGAATTCGCGATTCTTAAGATCAAGAGAAACAATGTGATTACCTGCGGCGCGACCAAACACCAACAAGTCGAGTAATGAGTTAGTACCCAAACGGTTTGCACCGTGAACAGAAACGCAAGAACACTCACCGATGGCATACAAACCATTGACAACTTCATTGTGAATACCATTCGCTGGCACAACAACCTGCCCATGAATATTGGTAGGAATGCCGCCCATTTGATAGTGAATCGTTGGCACAACTGGAATTGGCTCTTTGGTCACATCTACGTTTGCAAAGTTAATACCAATTTCATATACAGAAGGCAAACGCTTCATGATGGTTTCTGCGCCAATGTGTGTCAAATCGAGCACAACATAGTCGCCGTTAGGGCCGCAACCGCGCCCTTCTTTGATCTCTTGGTCCATGCAACGTGAAACGAAGTCGCGTGGCGCCAAATCTTTGTAAGTTGGTGCATAACGTTCCATGAAACGCTCACCATCTTTATTGCGCAAGATACCACCTTCACCGCGGCAACCTTCTGTCAACAACACACCTGCACCGGCTACGCCAGTTGGGTGGAATTGCCAGAACTCCATATCTTCCAATGGAATGCCTGCACGAGCTGCTAAGCCCATGCCGTCGCCGGTATTAATAAATGCGTTAGTTGATGCGTCCCAAATACGGCCCGCACCACCGGTAGCTAACATCACAATCTTGGCTTCCAGGATGTATACCTGGCCAGTTTCCATTTCGAGAGCAGTGACACCAACAACATCGCCTGCGTCATCACGAATTAAATCGAGCGCCAACCAT
>Ga0114968_10003765_pt1 | contig 11345 bp, 10 predicted proteins | sample M_130807_EF_Meta_FD_87020 | JGI IMG/M metagenome (GOLD analysis project Ga0114968, IMG submission 87020) | Freshwater microbial communities from Lake Montjoie, Canada to study carbon cycling - M_130807_EF_MetaG | ecosystem: Environmental > Aquatic > Freshwater > Lake | place: Lake Montjoie... | reverse complement strand
GCGCTACTGGGCCAGCTCTAAAAGGAAAGGAATTTCTTCTTTTCCTTTTGCGTCCCCAACGGGATTTGAACCCGTGTTAACGCCGTGAAAGGGCGACGTCCTAGGCCACTAGACGATGGGGACTAAGTGGTGGGGTAAGGGTATCGGGTCATTTAAGTTGGGCAAAACCAATTAATAAATAAGCGGGGTTTTCTTCTTTTACAAAGTGCGACAATTACCTCTATGAGCATCATCTCAAACTGCACAGAAACTGCTATTAAAGACGCAGCATCAACTTTAATTAAAGGAGATTTAGTCGCTTTTCCAACTGAGACCGTCTATGGATTAGGGGCGGATGCAACTAATAAAGATGCAATCGCAAGAATTTATAAGGTAAAAGGCAGACCTGCAGGTCATCCACTCATTGTTCACATCTCGTCAATAGCTAACCTAGATAAATGGGCGAGGGATATTCCTGATTATGTAGTAATTCTTGCCCGAGCTTTTTGGCCTGGTCCTATGACATTAATATTGCCAAGAACAGATCTTGCCAAGGATTTTATAACTGGCGCTCAAGACAATGTTGGAATAAGAATCCCATCACACACTGTTGCCCTGGCATTACTTAAAGAGTTTGAAGACCAAGGAGGTCTGGGAATTGCCGCGCCTAGTGCAAATAGATTTGGTGCTGTATCACCTACTAGCGCAACTGCTGTTGAGATAGAACTCACAGATTTTTTATCTGAGAATGATCAGATTTTAAATGGTGGACCCTGTTTAGTTGGAGTTGAATCAACAATAATTAATTGCACACAAAATAAGCCTTCAATTTTAAGACCAGGGGCAGTAACAAAAGAAATGATCGAAGATATTTTAAATATCTCAATTGATCTAAACTACTTAAATTCTGAAATTGGTCAAATTAAAGTAGCAGGGTTACTTGAATCTCACTACGCACCAAAGGCAAAGGTATTTCTTACCGGATCACCCACGATGGGAGATGGCTTTATTGCACTTAACTCAATTACAACACCGTCTGGGGCGGTGAGAATTGCAGCGCCTAAGACAAATGAAGAATATGCACAAATTCTCTATGAGGCATTTAGATTGGCAGATACGAAGGGTTTAAAAAGGATATTTGTAGTACCCCCGACAGGGAACGACATTGCAGTTGCAATAAATGATCGTTTGATTAAATCAGCCTTTGAGAAACCTGTCACTAAAATACCTATATGATTATTCCGTACGCTTATTGATCTTTACCTACCAAAGGTAGCCTTCAATACCGTTTTCTTTGGGGCCTTTAGCTCAGTCGGTAGAGCAACAGACTTTTAATCTGTGGGTCGTCGGTTCGATCCCGACAGGGCCCACTTGTATCTGATTTATTATTTACATTGAATTTATTTTTTCTTATACCACTCAATATATTTTTGTATTCCGGATTTAAGTTCTGTTTCTTTATAAGAAACATAATCATTCAGAAGTGTTGTATCTGGCAATCTCCTTAAAACGCTACCAGTAAAATTTTTAACTGGAATAATATCGCCTTCTATTTTTAGCTCATTCATAATCAATTTTGCTAAGTCTAGTATGTGTGTTTCTTTAGAGGATCCGATATGAAATATTCTATTTTTAAATTCATTAGTTTCAAAGATAAATTTTACTAAAATTTGAATTAAGTCATCAATATACATAAATGCTCGAGTCTCATTTACGCCATGGACTTCGAAATTACCATTAATAAATTTCTCAACCAAGTCTGGGATAACATGATTATTACCCATTCTTGGACCGTATATATTATGCACTCTCAGTATTATTGAATTTAGTCCAAACTGTTCTAAATTTGCCATCGAGGCTACTTCTCCGATTGTTTTACTCGCTGCATAACTCCACCTAAGATTTAATGGACTGTCGATAATTAATGGAACATTTTCAGGTGTTGGAATAGTTACGATACCTAATTCAAGTCCACTTGCATACGACTCAGGTGTGCCTAAGTAAATGTATTTATTTATTCCTATCTTTGATCCATATTCAGCTGCAAGGATTGAAGTAATTGCAGAATTTCTAATTACCTGGACTGGAAAATCATAAAAATTTTGAGTTCCATTTAATGCAGCACAATTTACAACATAATCACCTCGTTGGAAAAGGTTTTCATATGAAGATTCAATAGAAAGGTCTAAATCAATTGCCCGAACATTTTCCATCTCTGATAAGTTTTTATATGCAATGTCATTTGAACCTCTAGCATGGTTATCAACAATAACCAGTGAAACCCCTTTAATTTTAGAAAGTTCTAGACTTAAATGGAACCCAATGAAGCCGGCCGCCCCTAAAACAATAATTCTTTGATTTTCTATTAAAGACATTTATTTTCCTAGCGAATTACCAAATTGGTATAAAGATGCTTGAAGAGCACCTGCATTGCTAATCACACCCCACATATCTATTATTAATGAATCTTTTCTTAAGTTATTCAAGTATGTAGATACTTCTTCGGATAACATAAAATTGGAATTATTTCCAATAACAACAATGTTAAAGTCATTTATGCTCAAATTAGATAAATAGAATTTCGCATAATCAAATAAGTCTACAGGAGTTAAATTAGGGTCCCAAATGTTAATATCTAACTTAAGGCTAGATTTAAGAAGTTTTTCTACTAAGTTTTTCGTAAAGCTTTCACGAAAATCATTTGTATCTGGTTTACCTTTAAATGCTGCACCTAAAAATAGAACTCTCAGATTTACATTCTTTTTAGCCGTATACTCAAATATTTTGCTCAAAGCTATTTCTTCAAGACTTTCATTTAAAATACGCGCAGCGCCAATTAACCTATTTCTGGGAAAATTTTTTGGTAACGATTCGAGCAAAATATATGTATCTTTAGATAAACAAGGACCGCCTACTGGACCTGGCATTGGAATTCTGGATCTTGGATATTCAAAATTTGCTTTCTCAATTAGGTCGTATGTATTTAAGCCAAGTGACTCACCAATCATGGCAAAGTCATTAGATATCGCGAAGGTAGTGTCTCGCCAAATGTTACACATAAGTTTAACAAACTCAGCAGAATCAGCATTTGAAACAGGAACTACTTCAAAATCTAAACTAGCTAATATTTCACTTCCTTTTGCTAGTTCATTTTGTTTTACACTCCCCAAGATTTGAGGCAATGAATCTAACTCTTTTAACGCAACTCCTTCCGCAGTTCTTTCAGGTGCATAAAATACACAAATATCGTTCCTATTTGAATTTTCAATGTATTGATTTAGCTTAGATGTGGTTCCAATTTGCACAGTTGATCTAAGAAAAATACTTGCAGAAGGGTTTAAAGCTTCCGAGTATTTATCAAATATTTGACACAGAATGCTAAGATTTTTCTCAAATAATTGATTTTTTGGCGTACTAATACATATAAACATATAATTACATTTAGAAGTTGGTAAATCTGAAGCAAATGTTAGCCTATTATCTGTCATTGCAGCGCTTAAACCTGCATCTAGTCCAGGCTCATTAACTCCAAAAATTTTTTTATTGAAATTTTTAATCTTATTTTGATCAGAATCAACTAGTACTACGGAAACATTTTTATTTTTCAATAGCCTAGCTGTTAATGTTAATCCAACAAAACCGCCCCCAACTATCAGGGAGGTGTATTTATTCGAGCCCATTCCACCATGGTATAGGATTTAAGTGTGAAAAAATCAAGTTATCCTAGGATGCTACTCATTGGTGTTTTCGCTAACAGAAATTGGATTTTAGGTAATTGGCTTAAAGAAGTTAATCAAAGAGCGCCCAGAATTTTTTCAGTTGTTTGGGTTCCGACTATTTTTGCTGGCAAAAGATGGTTTGAGAAATATATTCCTAAATTTCTACCTAAGCGCCAAGCATATTTTTTTTCATATTTGACAATTTTCGAAAAATATTTCAATAATAATGTATCTAAATACTCAAATAATTCAATTGTTTTGTATCCTCACAATGAACCCGAACTTGGTTCCTTAGTCCACCAAGCACAAATTCTAAATAATGCTCATGCTGTTTACTTTTTTTGTAGTGATGACGCAAATGCACTAGTTAGCTCTGGATTGATTGAAAGTAAAGTACGCATAGCATTATGTGCTGTGGATGTCGACTGCGTTCCAAATAAGTACACAGAACGATCAAAAAATATGGTAGTGCTTGCTTCTAGATATGGCCCAAGAAAAGGTTTAGATATACTTCCTGAAATTGTGAAAAGTAGACCAAATCTTAATTTTGTCGCATTGGGTAGGGGGTGGGAAAATTTTTTAGAATTTTCGAACCTGAGCAATCAAGTAAATTTCAAGTATATTGAATTAAGTAAAGAATCTAGGAATAAGTATTTTTCAGAGGCTAAAATTTTCTTATCTTTATCTAATTTAGAGGGCGGTCCGGTACCACTTATAGAAGCGATGTCAATGGGTGTCTATCCCATTGCAACTAAAACTGGCTTCGCGCCTGACCTAATTAATTCTAAGAAATCAGGAATTTTAATTCAAGTTAATCCAGAAATTTCTCAAGTTTTGTCGGCACTAGATGATGCTTTGAGTATTGAGCCAGTGAATACAGCAGGTCATCTTACGTGGGACCGCATAACCACCATGATGATAAGTGATCTTTATGAAATTACTAATCAAAATAATTCAATATAAGTGGGGTAGGATTTACTTATGAGTTTCATTGAAAAAATCAAGTCAGAAGATTTTTATGTTATTGCTGAAGCAGCAGATGCACACTATGGAAGTTTAGACAGAGCCAAAGAAATGGTTATCCAAGCCAAAATTGCAGGTGCAAACGCTATTAAGTTTCAACATCATATACCTGACGCCGAAATGCTTCGTGATATTCCACTCTCTGGAAATATGAAAGAACCCCTTTATGATTTCTTAGTAAAAAACGCATTAAAAATAGAGCAACATGTGGAGTTAAATTCTTTTTGTATACAGAATTCTATAGATTATTTATGCACCCCTTTTTCGCTAAAAGCTGCCTTGGAATTAGAGAGCAATATAGATTTACCTGCATATAAAATTGGTAGTGGTGAGATGCTGGACCACCCTACAATTAAAGAAATAATGAAATTTGGCAAGCCAATGATTATTTCTACAGGGATGTCCACAATCGAGGAAATCGATTTAACTTATGAAATTATAAAAAACCATAGCCCAGGATTTGTAATGATGAACTGTACTTCTGCATATCCACCAAATTATTCAGATATACATATTTCCTTTACTAAAGACATGGTTAACAGGTACCCTAAGGCAATTATTGGCTTTTCTGATCACTCTCCAGGTCTTGAAGTTGTATTAGCCGCCTTTGTACTTGGAGCAAAAGTGATTGAAAAACATATTACATTAAGCCATGAGCTCTCGGGCCCAGATCAATCAGTAAGCATTGACTTCCAAGATTTAAAAAAAATGATCGAGCAACTTACAAACCTAGGCATGGCTTTAAAGTCAAAAAAAGAAATTCATCCTACAGAAATCGAAATAAGAAGTTGGGCTCACAGATCACTAGTTTATAACTATGATTTAAAAAAAGGTGAAAAATTAAAAAAAGGCGATATTTGGGGCAAGCGTCCGGGAACAGGAGTGCCTTCAAGATTTATAAATGATTATACTGGCAAAATACTCAAGCAAGACGTTTTTCAAAATACACTATTAGCAGATGAAGATTTTGTTTAACATAAATATGAAACTTCTATTTGTTTTGGGGTCAAGGGGAGAATGGGGATATATTCGCCCATTAATTCAGTTAGCAAAGAATTCAAATCATGATGTTGAGATTTGGTGCGCAAATATGTCAGTTTTAAATAGATTTGGAAAATTAAGTGAGGTAATCAAGCAAGAAGGTTATCCCGTTGTTGGTGAATTTTATACTGCAGTAGATGGCGATGATAATTTAGCACTTGCAAAATCATTCGGGTTAGTGAGCTTAAGTGCGTCTGATTGGTTAATGAATCATGATTACGACTGGATAATTGTTTCAGGTGACAGAGTTGAACAATTAGCATTTGTTGTCGTTGCTTCATTGAGTAATAACGCAATTTGCCATATTCAAGCTGGTGAACGCAGTGGAAATATCGATGGTAAAAATCGTCACGCAATTGCCCGGTATTCCCATTTGCATATGGCTGCCAACACTGATGCGGCTGATCGCTTAATTCGTAGTGGAGAGGACCCGGATCGTGTAAAGGTTACCGGTGCACCACAAATTGACGATATCGTGAATCAGCAAATACCTACTTTGCTTGAACTTAAAGAAAGAACAGTTGTTAGCTCTGATAAATTTATTTTATCTGTGTTTCATGGAGTGACCGAGGATTTACAAGCCTCTAAAGAAGGCATCGATAAATTAATTAATGTTCTTACTAAAATTAAATTGCCTGTTATTTGGATCGGATCAAATAATGACACACTTGGAAGTTTTATTGAGAAAAAAATTATTTCCAGCTTAAAAATCAACGATAAATTTTATTCGAATCTTAATCGTTTAGATTACTTATCATTACTTGCAAATTGTGAGTTCATAATTGGAAATTCTTCAAGTGGAATTTTAGAAGCTCCTACATTTGGAAAGCCTGCAGTAAATCTTGGTAGAAGGCAAGCGGATAGATTCAGAGATGTTAACGTCATTGATTGCGAATATGATGAGGCAGATATTTCAGTATCAATTTCAAAAGCATTGTCTGTACCATTTAAAAAGCTATGTTTACAATCTACAAATCCCTACGGAAACGGTGACTCAAGCAGAAAAATTCTAGATGTGCTAGAGACTACAGAAATCAATTCTGATTTCTTAATCAAGCAGATAACATATTAAGGGGAATTATGCTGGAATATAATGACGCATTAACTATTGGCGATGTAATGCGATATATTGCAACTGAACACGAGCGAACATGTGTACTACAAGATAATAATGGAAAATTATATGGAGTAATTAGTCAAGGGGATTTAATAAAAGCAATATGGAATGGTGCAGAATTAATCACCCCAATAAATAATATTATTAATCCAAACCCAATTATCATAAATACTGAGAGCAAAGACCCTGAGGGAGATACGATTAAGTTATTCTGCCAATATGGAGTACTACTAGTTCCTGTTGTGGATAATAATAGGAAAATAGTTGAAGTCCTTTCGGTGAGAAAAATAATAAGTGATAAATATGGTAATTAACGAATCTAGAATCTGTGTAATACTGGCTCGATCTGGATCAAAGCGAGTACCAAAAAAAAATTTGCAACTGATCAACAATAAAACCTTAATTGAACTTGCTGTTGATTGTTGCGTCGCTAATAATATCAAAACTATCGTTTCATCTGACTCAGAAGAAATACTAGGAAATGTAAAAAATAGATCAATAATTCTACATAAACGCAGTAGTTTAAATTCAAATGATTCAACTTCTTCAGAGCAAGCATTAGTAGAAGTATTAGAATTCTTTAGTATCCCCGCAATGACTGAAGTTTTATTGATTCCGCCAACAAACCCATTACGTAAAGGTGAAGACCTGACTTATTTCATTAATCAATGGGAGCAAGTAGCAAAAATTAGTGGATATGATCAAGCATTTTCAGTGCTAGCTTTGCAAAGTGATTTCTGGTACCTGAAAGAAAATGAAATTAAGCGGGTAAGAGATGTTATTTTTGAAAAAATTGAACCAAGAGTTACAGCAAAAAGAGAAAATATATTCTTAGAAACAAGTGCAATATATTTATCGTATGCACATTTACTTTACGCAGGTTTGTCATTAGTTGGTAGCAACCCTTATCCAATTGAACTTTCAAAGTTTGCTTCAATCGATATTGACTCGATGGTAGATCTTGAAATTGCAAGAAAACTTATGGCGGAATGAAGAATTTAAGAGTATTTATTTTCCAGCAGCATTGGTTCCATCTTGCAAGTTTATTGGAAGCAATTGTCCAAAAAAATTCTGACTACCGCAGTGTTAAATTTTACTACATTAATAAAAATCTGTTTATTAAACCACTTGATCGCCACCAGGATTTTTATGGGAGCTTTTTATTCAATAACCCCCCAGAATTAATTATTGCAGACTATCTTGAAACCTATTTCAATGACAGAAATAAAGATTTTTCATATAGCCAAGTAAAATTAGATAGAGACTATGAAACTAAGGATTTATTTAACAAAGTTAATAATATTCAAGAACTTCAAAAGATTCAGTGGGAAGAAACCAATATCGGTCTGGCAATATCAAGCTTTCTAATCACGTTAACTAAAGACTCGGACCCTAATCTTAAAAAATATAAAATTTTGATCAATAACCTTAAGCTAACCTACTTACAAATTTTTCAATATTTAGAGTCATTAAAATTAGTAGATTCAAGAGATGAAATTTGGATTTGCAACGGAAGACCGTTTCACGAGCGTGCCGTTGTGGAATTTGCTCGGAAGAATTCCATCTCATTAAAATATTACGAAATTGCAGGGGAAGGGGCGAATCAGGAGCGTTGGATTTTACATGAAAATTCACCACATGATCGAATTATGCACCAAGAATCAATAAAAGATCACTCCAATCTGACAACTCCAAGTTTAAGCTTGGTAAAGCAATGGTTTAAAAACCAGCAACCAGGAGGACAAAATAAATATTCAAAAAATTTTAAATCGAATACTAAATTGGATTCTTTAGATAATTATTTTGTTTATTTTTCAAGTAGTGATGATGAGGTTTCCGCTATTTCATTAGACTGGAGTAGCGCTTGGGCTAAGCAATTAAATGCTGTGAACGCTTTAATTAGTTATTTTGTTACAAAACCAAATTTAACCTTAATCATACGCGTACATCCAAACCAAAAAAACAAATCTAGAAATGATAAAAAAAAGTGGAAAAAACTAAAAAACTATTCAAGGAATGTAATTATTTTTAATTATGATTCAAATATAGATAGCTATAAATTACTGTCCCGGGCAAAAGGAATTTTTACATATGGCTCAACTATTGGAGTAGAGGCAGCTTATTTAAGAAAACCATCAGCTTTATTAGCTAATTCAAGATGGGATGCAATTATTCCTCATGAGTATTTGAAAAACGAGGTTGAAATTGCAAATTGGGTTAACAGAGTTAATGAGAAGGTACTAGATGATATTCATATTGAAGATTGTTACCTTGGAAGCTTGATGTGGGGTAACTACATGATGACGGCAGGGAATAATTGGAGTAATATTGAAATCAAAAAAGACTTTCGTAATATGAATGTAGGATATCTTGCCGGGAAAGCCTTAAAGCCTCCTTTTTTTGTTATTGCAATTACCCGATTTTTTAGGTTTGTTCGGCTTTATTTATTTGAGAGAAGAATTAACTTGAGCAAAATGTCCGATTTGTCCTCAGGCCGCGACAAATAAGGGTCTAATGCGTAGAGGTGAATAGAGGCAGTGACGGCTGACTCTGTAATACAAAACCGGTAATAAGGGGCAAAACAAAATGGCATTTAAGGCCAAAAAATCTAAGGCAGTTGAGTCTTTAACTCCTGCGTCTTGGAGCGTTACCCAATTTTCATCCTTCTACACAAAAAACCGATCTGAGCTTATTGCCCATGCCAGTCGGATTGTTAAAGATAAGGTAAAAGCTGAAGAAATCACCCAAGAGGCGTTAGTTAAGTTCATGCTTGCTGCCCCAGAGCTTTCAAGCGATGATCATGCTCTTTCCTATTTGCACCGCACAATTGAAAATCTATGCATAGATCTATTTCGTGCTGAAAACCGCAGGCCAAATCTTGTTGCCCTAGATGATGCAACAGCTGAAGTTGAATCAACTTGGCAGGTATCCGGAGATCACTCACTAGCAATATCAGCTGCAGAAGATGCTGCAATTATTCGTCAAGCACTTTCCTTACTATCTCCAGCAGAGCGTGCTGCTCTAGTTATGTGGGAGGTTGAGGGTCGTTCAACTGCAGAAATTGCTAAAGAGCTTGGTATCAAAGAGTCTGCTGTTCGCCACACAGTCTCTCGTGCTCGTGCATCACTACGTAAAGTTCTATCTGAGCTTGTTATTGATGAGGCACGTGGTCTAACCGCGTTAGATCTTTTATCTACCACCTATAAGAAGGCGGCAGAGCTTGCTGGCAAGTCATCAAAGATTGCACTTACCTTTATTCTTGTTCTAACTGCATTCCTAGGTCTTAACTCCCTAACAGGGAATGAACCAAATACCACAATCACTACTAGTTCGTCCCAACTTTCTAATAACCAAGATCTGCCAGTGGTAGTAACACCTTCTGTTCCCACTGTGGTAATTACTCCCAAAGCGGTGGCTGCAGTAAATAAAAACACTATTACGTCCTCTGAGTACGCAGATCACATGGCATTATCTATTGCCCAACTTGAAACAGTCAGTCTGATGCTTCAGATCTTGGATCAAAGTGATGGTGAGCCAGCTCCCACAGAGTAAAAAATAGATTTCCGTCTCTTGCGGCATTACACGTGTGTGCCACAACGAAACGGAATTAGAAGATCTAAAAGATCTTCGAGCCGAAGTTAGGAAATTCCTAATTTTGACTAATGAAAGGAAAAAAATGTCGAAAACGACACTACGCAAGCGAATTTCACTTGTCGCAGTTACGGCGCTTACAGCAGGAGTTCTATCTGTTGTTACTGCACCTGTGGCTAGTGCAAATTTAAATGGTTTACCAACTCAAGTATTTGCAGCGGGTGAACTAGGCGTTGCTACTGGATCAAATACTACTGGTGCAACTGTTACAACCGCAGCAGGTACTGGCGCACTTAGCCTTGGCTTATTATACAAGGATGCATCATCTACAACTGCGCAAACTGCAACTGCATTAACATCAGGTGCGCTTGTATTAGGAACTAACGCTGGCTCAGCTGCAACAGCAGTTGCTTTTGTGGTTTCTAGTGGAACACTTGGTACCGCAGTTGGTGGCGGTGGAACTCAAGCCATCACTGTTGCTAGATATGCTGCTAATTTACGAACTGCAACACTTGGTGGAACAAACTCCACTGCGGTAGCAATTCGATGGGCTCTACCTTCAACTGCAGGAACTTATACAGTTTCTGCATATAGAAGCACCAATGCTGCAAACGCTAACTTTACGGCAGCAACTGACACAGTAGATGTGACTACATCTGGTGCAATTATTGGTACCATAACCGTATCCGTGGTTGCAGCAGCTGCAACAGATGGACCTGTAGTTGGCTACAGCACATGTTCTACAAGTAACGCAGGCACATTAACTCCTGCAAGCACAGATTATTCATCTGCGTTTGTTAATGGTAACTCTGCTTATATAAATATGCAGATGGTAAACAGCTACCTACAAGCTAATTCACTAGAGGGTAATATTG
>Ga0114968_10003762_pt1 | contig 11358 bp, 15 predicted proteins | sample M_130807_EF_Meta_FD_87020 | JGI IMG/M metagenome (GOLD analysis project Ga0114968, IMG submission 87020) | Freshwater microbial communities from Lake Montjoie, Canada to study carbon cycling - M_130807_EF_MetaG | ecosystem: Environmental > Aquatic > Freshwater > Lake | place: Lake Montjoie... | reverse complement strand
CCTTGTGGTCCTTGTGGTCCTTGTGGTCCTTGTGGTCCAGTGGATCCTTGTGGTCCCTGTGGTCCAGTGGATCCTTGTGGTCCAGTGGCACCTACAAAGCTTTGTAGTCCTGTTAAAGCACTGCCGTTGCCCAGGATGTAAGCACCTGAGATATTGCCAACAGCACTGATACCAGCACTGGATGAAAACACATTGGCTGAGTTGTTGAACAACCAGGTAATAAATGGACTACCAATGGGACCAATTTCGATACCACCACCGTTGGCAGCAGCAGCGTTGATTGCGTTGTTGGCGTAGTTCACTGTTAGGTCGTTTGTGCTGACCACATTGGAGTTGATGGTGGTTGTGGTACCGTTTACCTGCAAGTTGCCGTTGATCACAACCAGTCCAGCATTACCAACTGTGGCAGGATCGATTGTAATTGTTGTACCCAAACTGCTGATGGTGTCAATAGCAATTGTGATGTTACCAGCGTTCACATTACCACCTGTTATGTTACCGGTTACCGATGTTGATGTGCCTGTAATTACTCCACCCACTACTGATGCTGCTGTTACTGCACCAGTGGCCGAAATCAATCCAGCTGTGTGTAGGTTGCCACCTTGTACGTTGCCACTTACTGATACTGATGTTAATGTACCAACTGAAGTAATATTGGTCTGTGCTGCTGTGGTCAAAGTTCCTGCAATACTGGTACCCGATAGGTTACCACCTGTAATGTTGCCAGTGGCACTGAATGTGGTAGCACTAACAACATTGGCACCTGTGATGTTGCCGCCAGAACCAGCGGTGATGATATTGCCAGCTGTGATGTTGCCGGTGGCACTTACAGTTCCTGTTGTTGCTATTGCATTTGTTGTTTTATCAAAAGTAAACCCAGCTGTGGCATTGGCTGCGCCTGCATCGTTGAAAATAACTTGTGTATTGGCTCCTGCTACAGGTCCTGTTGCACCAGTTAATCCACTTGCACCGGTCGCACCTCTCAATCCTGTAGCGCCACTAGCACCAGTTGCTCCTATAGGTCCTTGTGGTCCTTGTGGGCCAGTTGCACCTGTCAGGCCACTGGCACCTGTTGTTCCGGCAACTCCACTGGCACCTGTTGCACCTGTAGGTCCTTGTGGTCCCTGTGGTCCAGTGGCACCTGTCAACCCACTTGCACCTGTTGCACCTGTTGTTCCAGCAACTCCACTTGCACCTGTGGCTCCTTGTGGGCCCTGTGGTCCTTGTGGTCCGGTTGCACCTGTAAGGCCAGTTGATCCTGTAAGGCCACTTGCACCTGTTGCACCTACAAAGCTTTGTAGTCCTGTTAAAGCACTGCCGTTGCCCAGGATGTAAGCGCCTGTGAGGTTACCAACAGCACTGACGTTGCCGGGTGCACTTAAATTACCTGTGGTGCTAAAGTTCCACTGTGCAGAGTTGCCCACATAGTCTGAAGTATTGATCACAATATTACCGGTGTTGGCCAACTGCACATACTTGTTGTCATCGCCAATGATTAGATTGTAGTATTGATTGTTCCCAGTGTCAAAATGTATGTGAGTAGGTTCGTCCTGAATATTTCCGCGTACTCGAAGATATAAATCATTGGCCAGAGACACAGGATCCGGTGCAAGATATAGTCCACTGACTGTGTTACTGGTGCCGGTGCCTATCACTGCCTCGTCACTGAATGTGACGTTGCCAAACGCTCGGTTACCGTCGGCATAGTTTATTGCGATAATATTACCAGGCAAGTTCAAATTGCCAAAAAAATCAAATCTCCATATATTACCAATAAGATTGCTATATCTATCACCAGTGACTATGTTCACATTGCCTGCGTTCCAACCTACACCGCCGTAGCCTGCGCCTGCAGACAGGTACATATCTCCACCCGCTATACTACAGCCACCAGTATTACCTGCAGATATGCGAAGATCATGACCTCTGCCAGTGGCAGCGGTTTGTGCTGAAATCTGGCCTGGAACGTTCGCGGCTGCCGGAACAGTCAGTCGGCTGTCTGTACCAAATGTATAAGTCACTGCATTTGCTGTAATGTTCGCAGAGCCGTTGGCAGTTGATATGTCAAAGTTTGAAGTGCCATTGGCCAGAGGCAGTCCGCCAACACCAGTAGCACCCGTCAGTCCACTTGCACCAGTTGCTCCATTGGTGCCGTTTGATCCACTTGCGCCTGTTGCTCCTGACCCTGTTGCTCCAGCAGGCCCTTGTGGGCCAGTTGCTCCTGTAACTCCACTTGCACCAGTTGCTCCATTGGTGCCGTTTGATCCACTTGCCCCTGTGGCACCTGACCCAGTTGCACCTGTAGGTCCTTGTGGGCCAGTTGCTCCTGTAACTCCACTTGCGCCGGTTGCACCTGTTGTTCCAGCAACTCCACTGGCACCTGTTGCTCCAGTGGGTCCTTGTGGTCCTGTTGCGCCAATTCCGCCTGAGGTCACAACTCCTGTTAAAAATGCACCATTGCCCAAGAAGAACGAACTGGTGACGTTGCCAACAGCACTGATGTTACCCGAAGCTGTGACTATGCCTGTGCCATTTGGTGCCAACGCAATGTTTCCGTTGCTGCCTGTGATGATGCTCAATGCACCTGTGTCCACAATATTGCCTGTGACATTCAAGTTGCCGCCACTGATGTTGCCAGTGGCTGATATCAATCCACCTGTCAGCACATTACCAGCTGTTACATTGGCAGTGGCCGAAATCAATCCAGCTGTGCGTAGGTTACCACCTTGTACGTTGCCAGTGACACTCAACGACCCTAATGTGCCCACTGACGTAATATTGGTTTGTGCTGCTGTGGTCAATGTGCCCACAATGTTGGTACCTGACAGGTTGCCACCTGTAATGTTGCCAGTGGCACTGAATGTGGTAGCACTAACAACATTGGCACCTGTGATGTTGCCACCAGACCCAGCTGTGATGATGTTGCCAGCTGTGATGTTGCCAGTTGCTGACACAGTTCCTGTGGTTGCCACTGCATTGGTTGTCTTGTTGAAAGTAAAGCCAGCAGTGCCTCCTGCTGCACCTGCATCATTGAAAATAACAAAGGTATTTGATCCTGCTACCGGTCCTGTTGCACCTGTCAGGCCTGACGCACCTGTTGCACCATTAGTGCCATTTGATCCACTTGCGCCGGTTGCTCCATTAGTGCCGTTTGATCCACTTGCCCCTGTGGCACCTGAGCCTGTGGCTCCTTGTGGTCCTTGTGGACCTGTTGCTCCTGTAAGTCCACTTGCGCCTGTGGCACCTGAACCTGTGGCTCCTTGTGGTCCTTGTGGTCCTTGTGGTCCTGTAAGTCCACTTGCACCTGTTGCACCATTAGTGCCATTTGATCCACTTGCGCCGGTTGCTCCATTAGTTCCAGCTGATCCACTTGCCCCTGTGGCACCCGAGCCTGTGGCTCCTTGTGGTCCTGTTGCTCCTGTAAGTCCACTTGCGCCGGTGGCACCTGAACCTGTGGCTCCTTGTGGTCCTTGTGGTCCTGTAAGTCCACTTGCACCTGTTGCACCATTAGTGCCATTTGATCCACTTGCGCCTGTGGCACCTGAACCAGTTGCACCTGCGGCACCTGTGGGTCCTTGTGGACCTGTTGCACCTGTAAGTCCTGACGCACCTGTTGCACCTGTTGTTCCGGCAACTCCACTGGCACCTGTGGGTCCTTGTGGTCCTTGTGGTCCTTGTGGTCCTGTTGAACCTGTCAAGCCACTGGCACCGGTTGCACCTGTTGTTCCGGCAACTCCACTGGCACCTGTCAGTCCACTTGCGCCTGTTGCTCCATTAGTGCCGTTTGATCCACTTGCACCTGTGGCTCCATTAGTTCCAGCTGATCCACTTGCACCTGTGGCACCTGACCCAGTTGCACCTGCAGGTCCTTGTGGTCCTTGTGGGCCAGTTGCGCCAATTCCGCCTGAGGTCACAACTCCTGTTAAAAATGCACCATTTCCCAAAAAGAATGAACCTGTCACGTTGCCAGTCACAGAAATATTGCCTGCTGCACCCTGAGTTACAACATTGGCACCTGCTACCGTCAGAACATTGCCTCGAGTGGCCAAGGCTACATTGCCAATATAAACTGTGTTGTTTGATACCCACAGTTCTTTCCACTGATTAGTCACATTACCCAGTGTGTAGACATTGGAAGCAGCAGGAATGATGTTGCCGGCCCAGCCTGTGTTGCCCAAGGCCAGTACATTTGCATTGTTATATGTGGTATTGGCTGTTATGCCTGTGAGTTGACTGCCATTACCAAGCAGGTAGGCAGCTGTGACATTGCCGGTGCTGCTGACACCACCTGCACCCACAAATGTACTGCGATAACGAAGATTTTGAGTACCCAAGTCATAGGTGTTGTCCAAACTTGGATACAAGGGCCGATTGGTCTGTATTATGCCCACACCGTTGGGACTGAGAATCAAGTTGCCGTTGGTATTGGTCACAGCTACAGTGTTGTTTAGTACAGTAATGTTGGAACCTACTGGTCCTGCGTCGTAGATCTCGGTAAAATTGTCATCTACCTTGATAAAGGCCGTACGAAGGGCATCACCGGTGCCGTCGTTTGCAGAATTACCGTAATTTATGATCTCTTGGGCCATGCGCCTGTGTCCTTGTTTCCCATGTATTTACCGGAAACAAAAAGAACGCAGGATCAACTAGCTGGGACTAAAACTGGATCCGCATCCGCATGTGGTGGCTGCCTGAGGGTTTTCTATAACAAAGCTACTGCCCATTGCATCATCTTTGTAGCGTATATTAGCGTTGCGTAAGTAGTCCATACTCATGCTGTCAACTAACACAGTTACATTATCAAAGTTGAAATCAAAATCGTCTTCACCTTGTTCTTCGTCAAATGTAAAACCATACTGCATACCACTACAGCCTCCGCCTTGCACAAACACACGCAGTTTGAGGTTGGGATTTTGTTCTTCAATAAGAAGATCTTTTAGTTTGGTCACTGCTGTTTCGTCAAGTTGCATATTATTCCTATATTAAAGTCTCTCATTGCAAACGTTCCAGTCAATAATTTTCCAAATATTGTCCAGGTATTTCTCCTTGTCACTTTGGTAATCCAGTGCCCATACGTGCTCCCACCAATCCACTAGCACACAAATATCTGTACGCACAGCATGATTTGCTATGGTCTTGATGTCGCCACCTGTGCTGAGATACACCCATCCACTGCCTTGTATGGCCATGGCTGCTTTTTTGAACTCTTCGCGAAAATCTTCATATGTTTTGAACTTGTCTTCAATCAAGGCCAACACAGCACCACGAGGACGGTTGGCACCTTTGGGCGCACGCAGTTGAGGGAAGAATTTGTTGTGCAGGAAGTTGCCTGCACGATTGAAATCTCGGGTGTAGGTGCCACCGGTGTTGCCAACATCAGCATTGTAGCGTTTGGCATAGCCTTTGGCCAAACTTTCATAATGATAATCTATGCTGGCTTCACTCATAACTGGTTCCAAGGCGTCCCTAGCATAGGGCAAGGGAGTGGTTTCCAGTTTGGCTGGTCTGGTGCTGGCTTCTATCAGATTGATGTGTTCACGCATGATGTATTTATAAACAATTACGACTAAGTCCTATCATTTTAGCACGATGCATATGAGTTTTTCTCCTTAGCACAAAGTTCCAGTCTTTGGTATAGAAACTGGTGTAAGACAAGTCCATCCAAAACAATAATTCTGCAACATCAATTACATCAGCAGTATTTTGTACATGCAATTCATGTATGGCATCAGCGTTGTCAGAATCTTGCAAGTTTGACTGTTGCCAAAGGTACGAATCAATACTGGCTGCAGGATCAAAATGAGAACCAGGACCCCGGTGTTGTATGTCCCAAAATCCAAGAGAATCCTTGATCAGCACTGGTCTATCTGTATACACTTCCAATTTGGATCCCAAAGGATACTGTATCAACCACTTTCTTACCATATCCACTCTGATTTCTAATGGTTGTATGTATTCATGCTGTGTGACTGTTTTTTTTACTGCACCTAATCTAAAACTCACTTGCTTGTTGACATCAATATAAAGACTGGTATCAAGTCTGTTGTGGCTGTTGCTGCCTAATGCTTCTACCAGTTCTGAATCAGATTTAATTTGTACTGCACTATCAAGATATCCTGCAATTTGTTCCACAGCAGGAGTCATAATCAACAATTGATGTTGATTCCAAGGATTTTGCCAACACATGCCACCTGCCAATATTCTGCTTTGTCCCGATTCCCAGTATAGGCAGTTGTTTATCACTGTGGCTGTAACAGGTGATCTCCATTGTGACTCCAGGGCTTGATGGCACAAATCAATTTTGTGTCCAAGTCTATAGTGTCCGGTATCTCGAATGTTGACCAAGTCGGCTAACCAAGGCAGCACCTGCGATTTGACGTTTCGAAAAGTGTTTTTAAATAACTCTGAGTTTACTGTTCCAATATACAAATGACCAAAATGTTTTAGAAATTCAACAACACCATGTTCAGTATTGGGAAGAGAAAATACACATTGCAAGTCTTTAGATTCAACCAAAATCATTTTGGCGGGTAGCTTTGCTTTGCAGCGATATCGGTATTCATACAGGTAATTAGTTGCGTCTGGTAATGCGTCCACGACCCAGGTCGTAGGGTGAGAATTCAATTTCCACACGATCACCGGGTAAAATCTTGATCTTGTTTTGCCGCATGCGTCCTGATATAACGCCAATCACCACAGCACCTGTGGTGTCTAGCTTTACCTTGAACATGGCATTGGGTAACGCCTCCTCTACTGTGCCTTCTAACTGTACGGCTTGTTCTTTACTCAAAGTTTAAAATCTATCCTTTTTAATCTATCCCAACGAAAACTGCGCCAGGCTGCTGCTTCAATATCCCAAACCTGACAGGTATCTGTCGTGACCTTTTTGGGCTTGGTCTGTACTGCTACTTCGTTTTCCACTAGTACTTCGGTCTTGTACTTAGCACCCAATTCAGTATTTAAGGTACATTTCATAACACGGTCAGTACCGTCGGCTTTGGTAAATTCTAGCAGGACTTCTTCCTTGTACAACAGCTCTCGAAGCCACTTGCGAAATTCTTCACGCTCAGGCTCTGCAGATTCGCAGTAGTAGTTGCCAGATCGATCTGCAAGCCTGCGCCAAATTTGTTCTTTTTCAAAGTTCATTATCCTCTCCGCATGGTTGAAATTTCTACTGCTTCTTCATCTGAAAAAACAGGTACAGCATTTGACTTGTGCATGGTACCAATACCTTTTACCTTGGTACCTGTGTAGACCTTGTCCGGTGCACGGGCAGCAATACCCTGACCACTGTTCAAACTGGGAATATGGTCTGTACTGCGTGGTATCACAATTTTGGGCATCTTGCTGTTGGTAAACACTTTGGAAAATACAGGTTTCTTGGGGGCGTGTTTTTGCTTGAGCAGTTCCCAAGCTGCGGTCTGCGCTTCTGCTTGACGCTTGTGTTCGGCACTGGCGAACTTGGGCTTTGCACGGCGCTTGCCTGTGGTTGTAAGCCAGGGACCTTCTAAATGCATCATTGAATGTACCTATAATTTTATTGTATAATATATTATAACAAATTTCTATTTTCAGGTCAATCGATAAATAAAGGTGCGGATCACGATACACCACATATCCACCCGCTCTAACAGTTTATAAGGAACTATCAGCATGTCTACTTATTATGTTTACCAATACCTCAGAGAAGATTTAACGCCTTACTATATTGGAAAAGGATCTGGAAGACGAGCCTGGTCCAAAAATCATACCATACCTGTTCCGCCAGACAAATCCCGTATTACAATAATTGCTTGTAAGCTAACGGAATCTGAAGCATTATTACTTGAAACCAAACTCATTTCATATTATGGAAGAAAAGATCTCAATACTGGAATACTTAGAAATAGAACCTCGGGCGGAGAAGGTACAAAAGGCGTAGTTGGTAAAATAGCTTGGAACAAAGGGCAAAAACAATCTCCTGAGTACATAGACAAAAGAAGAAAAAGTTTATTAAAATATCAACGAACAGCTCAACACCAATTAAATTTAAATCAAGCCCTTAAAGGCAGAATCCCAACATTTTTAGATAAAAATCATTCCGAAAAAACAAAGAAAAAACTTTCCGAAATAAACAAAGGAAAACCGCAACCTAAACTTACCTGCCCTCATTGTTTATTAACCGGCGGGCAGGCTAATCTTAAAAGGTATCATTTTAACAATTGTAAATTACAGTAAATTACCGGTCAACCTTCTTTTTTCTTCAAGATATCCCAGGCTCGTTGCTTTTCCATCAGCTGTTTTTCCAGATCGCGATACTGTTCACCAATAGATCTAAGCTGATCCCAATCTGCTTCTAGCTCACGATTTGGTTGCAACATATTGAGACGGTCTTGTATTGATCTAAGCGTATCGTTTAAACTGACGCCGTTGATCACAATATCAGCCTGATTGCCTCTAAGTTCCATTCGACCCGAAACAGGAACATTTAAGGTATTGGCTGTTGACCAATTTGCTGATGCGGCAATGCCCGTGGTCACCCCGCCATTTACCACCATGTTCTGGCTGGGCGAGATCCCGGCACGAGCGGCTGTGATTGTTATACTATTTGGTGGTTGGTTTGTTGGCATCGAATTTTGTCAAGGTAAATGAACCGTCTTTGTTGTCGGTCCAGGTGATTAGATCACCCGGTTTCCAACCCATGGGTTCGCAAATTTCATCTCCTAGTTCCAGGATCAGATCGCCAGGGTTTTCTGGATCCTCTACTACAGTTCTAGTAAATGTTTTGTTGGTCATTTACTTGGCAGCAGCCAGGGCTTCTTTTTCTGCTGTAATTTCTTTGCGGCGTTCTTTGACTGCCTTGCTGATGTCCTGCAGGGCTTTTCTAGCACGGGCAGCGGCTGCTTTGACGCCTTTGCCCGTGAACTTTTCGTTTTCTGCTAGGTATGTTTCAAATGCTGCTTTTAATGCTTCGTGATTTTGTGACATTGTAATTTCCTTTTTATAAATTCTTACTTACTTGAACCAGATGGGATTGGCCCACCAACTGGATAAGTTGCCCCGACTGGAGCATCTGTTACTACTGTTGCACCTACTGGAACAGCCTTGCTATTCCAAGGAGATTCATTTAACGGACCGTAGCAGTTGGCTAATTCAACACCATTGACTTTGTTAGGTTGCTTTACACACTCAAACGACCACATGTTGCTCATACCGCCGGGGCCTGCTGTTGTGACAAATGTTCTATGTACCGCAGGAACAGATTCCCAAGTTGGTGCTTGTGGGAATGTAGTAACTGTGGAAAACAATGACCAAACTTTGCCGGGGCCAGACCGACATGATCCCTGCATCAGATCCAGGTTGGCAATACTCTTGCCTTTGAGTACTGGACAAACAGCCACACCTTCTTGGAAAACTGTGCCATTGACTGTGATGGTCTTGCCAGTCGGTGTTGCCGGTGATGCCGCACATAATGCATATTCACCGTGACAAATAGCTAGTGTTTGGGCCAGTGCCAAACCTGCAAATCCAAATGTTACAACAAATAATAAAACTTTAGATAACCTATTCATGTGTATCTCCTTGTATAGTATTTTATGCTTACTGTGCCACAAGGTCAAGATTGTTAGGCAAGATTGATATGCTCTCGCTTCCAATAATCCCATATGGTCACATCATTCCAGTTGTGAGGCCAGTTGATCTGAAACAGGCTAAGACTGCGTTGTTCAAAGATTTTCATGCGGTTGTTTTCTATTGTGACAGCTGCATTGGCACTTCGGGCCCAGTCTTTCAACAACTGCTCAGCATTGCGATCACGTATGATCACCAGATACAGGGCCTGGCTTGATCTAAAATTACTTATGGACATTTAGTGATAGGTTGTGCCTGCAGGTGGTACTGCATGTATGGCCTGTTGGTGTTGGGCTTTTTTTTGATTTTCTTGTAGTAAGGCTTCGAATTCATGATCCAATTTAAAAAATTCGTTGTTATACTGATCAGCAGTTTTGTTTTCAACCCCTATCAAGCGCATAATGGCACCCACAGGTACTTCACGAAATCCGTACTGATACAAGGTTGTGCAGATGTCTACTATCAGTTCCTGCACTTTTTCTTCAAAGGATGATGTGTCTAACATGATAATAGTAATTATGATAGCACATGTCAAATCACAAAAAAAGGCAGCTTTTTTGGCTGCCTTTTTGACCTGCCTGGGCTGTTAGGCTTGATCAGCCTGTGCCTGACGGGTCTTGCTCTTGACTGCGGCAGGTTTAACAGACACACGCACTTCAGCTGACTTAGCCAGCTTGGTTTTTTCAGCCAGTTTCTCTGTGACTGCATGACCTGCATCACCTGAAGTGATACCCAAGATCTGCAGATGCTGCAGGGCCTGCAGTTTGGTCATGGGCTTGGGCAGTTCCACCAAGTTGATATCGGTACAGCCTGACTTGTTTAAGATCTTGATGCGAGCCACCAAGTCGTTAGCAAAGCGAGCTTTGGTCACGCCATTTTGTGTTGCTGTTCCTGCTACGGTAAAAGTTTTTTCAGTTGTCATTTCAAGTTGCCTATCAAAAGTTGATTAAATTAAAAGTTAAAATACTGTTCTTACAGTATACCTATATTGTAGCATACGAGCAGATTCTGGTCAACCAGTTTCTACTCGATTTCAGCGTTAGGTTTGCCGAAATTCTTTTGCCCATGTCAATTGAAACATGGTGGCATGGGCAGGATTACGAAAATAGAACCGGGACTCTTGGCAACCATGTACCCACTGTCGCTTGGCATACCAAGGACGGCCTGGATCCTTAGCTGCCCTACTGTTGCTGGCACCAACGGTCTTGATACACCATTTTCGTGCAGCATAGTATTCCTTGTTCCGGTAGAGCCAGGGTATAACGACTTTGGTGTAGATTCTCATGCTCGTAACATGCCCCAAGCAGCGGTCCGTTCCAAGTCTTGTTCAAACTCTGGGTATACTTCGTGAAGTTTATCTTCTGGAATTCCACAGTAGCCCTTGGCAACCTTGCTACCGATCAGCTTGCCCATTTCGTAAGTATTGGACTCGACTATTTTGCTCTGTAGCTGTTTGCCTCGGCGGCCCCATACAGTTAAAAACTTTCCATGCAAACGGTCTCCGTTCAACTGGATGCAGGCCCAGACCTTGTCACTGTTGTCTTCGCTACACCATCCAATGTATTTGTAATCGATCTTCATAATTACCAGCTTGAGTTATAAAATACCCGTAGGCCCATAAACAATTCTGCCTTGGCGGCCTTGACAAAATCCAAATCGTCCTGTTTATAAAGTTCGTCGGCGCCGATACCAAAAAAGAAGCCGGTCGTAGAGGGCAAGGTACCCGACAGTACATCCTGTTCCAAGCGT
>Ga0114968_10003761_pt1 | contig 11358 bp, 18 predicted proteins | sample M_130807_EF_Meta_FD_87020 | JGI IMG/M metagenome (GOLD analysis project Ga0114968, IMG submission 87020) | Freshwater microbial communities from Lake Montjoie, Canada to study carbon cycling - M_130807_EF_MetaG | ecosystem: Environmental > Aquatic > Freshwater > Lake | place: Lake Montjoie... | reverse complement strand
TTGGTTACGTATGTTTTAAACCATTTATGCAAAGATCTTTTACTAAAATAATCAATGGCATCTTGTATAGGAACTTTTAAACATAACAAAACGGCTAACATGGAGCCAGCAGAGGAACCGTGAATACTTTGAATGGTATCCAATGAAAAATAATTGGATTCCATTAATGCAGCTAGCATACCTAATTGTATCAAACCATTCGGACCAGCAGAAGAAATGACAATGTGTTCCATGTGGATAATTCCGATTATTTATTTATATTAGAATATCATGAAACTAAATTTAGACGACTTATTTGAAGCAAAAAAAGAATATGATTTAGCAACGTTAAAAACGTACAATCAAATTTTAGAAAGAGCGCATAAACAAATTAAAACGGCATCACGACAAAAAACAGAATGTTGTTGGTATGTAGTGCCCGAGTTCCTGTTGGGGATACCACGTTATGATATAAAGTCATGTGTGGCGTATATTGTTCATGAATTAGAAGAGAATGGATTCAAAGTAAAGTATACACATCCCAACCTCTTGTTCATTGCATGGTCACATTGGGTTCCGGATTATGTACGCGATGAATATAAAAAGAAAACGGGAGTAGTGATTGATGGATTTGGAAAAGAAGTGAAAAAAGAAGAACCGAAAAAGACGATTTTAAAATCAACATCGTCTTACAAACCGTCCGGTCTCATTTATCAAGATGATTTTATAAAATTGATATAATATCCACTATCTTTCATAAAATGATTGAAATGGTGGACAAGTATACATTGGTCAAAGGAACACGATATTATGTAAAAGGAATATATCCACGTAGTATCAAGAGTTTTGAATGTATATTTGATACTTATGATGATGATACTGCATGGTTAACGACAATTTTAGATATTAAATTATATCTTACTATGTATACTTTTTATAGATACGTGAGTAAAGAAGAATTTTATGAAAAAGTAAAAGAAAAATATGATGCAACGTGTTTGGATATTATATTAAAAAGAATCGTGAATGATGATTTTTCGTGGTAATGATATAAACAGAATTCTTTTCTAACCTATATGGATCGCGTAGAACAAATGAAACAAATCCAAAAGGAAGCATTGGAGCTATTCATCAAGAAAAATGCAGATTATGGAGATGCTTTTGCTACCTTTGGCACCATTGGCGTCCTCGTACGTATTGAAGATAAAATCAAACGTTGTATTTCAATTTCAAACAAAAAGGTCCAACTAGTGGACGATGAGACCTTACGCGACACGTTGATCGATTTACATAATTATGCGGCCATGGCTCTCATGTTGGAGTAAACTTTTCAAAAAGAGAGCGAAGCGCATAGATACTTTTGCCGAAAAGTCGTCAAAGGGACGCTCTACATGAAACATGACACCATAAAAGGGGTAGTCCTTGTATTTCAAGATATTTACGTAATCAGCTTGCGTAGATAAGACCCGTATCTCCTTCATGGGTTGAATCGAAACTCCGTACGTATGGTGTTGTTCCGAACAAGGGGTACGTGACATTTCTTCTAGCATAGACTTTGAAAACCAATCACGTAGGGTAGATTTTCCTTTAAAGGTAATGAGTGTTGGACCATCGTCTATCTGTATCGGTAAATCAATATCCTTTTTTCCTTCACGAAACAAGTATAGCATTTCAAGACCTTGACAGATACCAAAAATTGGATAATTGTATTTCTTCGCTACTTCAAACGTAGTGTATAGCGTATCTAGATAAATGGGACGTTCCTTATCGTACTTGGATTTTTCAATGGCGCCACCGGTCCATAAGACACCGTCAACACGTTGTAAACAAAGAAGGAGATCGTCTTTAGGTATAGTATAGGGGATACATACTGGAATGATATCGACAGATTCTAGCCAGGCAATGTAATTATCAGGACTATTACCGGGTGATTCAATGACGGCGATCATAGTATTTAATGATGTTTTTTAGCGGATTGATACAACCATAAAAAATGTTGATATTTACTTTTTTCAAACGAATCTAAATAATTTCCATAATAAACGGGATAATCGTACATACTAGTATGGAAGAAATTCAGTATCAACGAACAAAACTTAAAATGAATTTACAGAGGTTACAAGAAAGAAGTCATCAAAATCAACTGTTGACGTCTATCGTGGAAGATTATCAAAAATATGAAACACATATGAGAGAACAAGATGAAGAACATTATAGGCAAATAGTGATGATACAAACGTATCTTGAAGACATTATGGAAACGAATCAATTGACGGAATCTGGTATGAATCAATTGAATTATGAACACAATCGAATGTTGAAAAGATTAGATGAAGTAAAAAAGCTTAGCGACGACGCGTCCTGCGACCACCAAAATGAGTCTCCTCATCAGTCCCGGTGACACGTCCGTTATAATTAGCATAAGGAACACCTCTTGGATTGACCCTTGAAGCTTCAAGACGAAATGCATTTTCAACATTTGATGGGTCTGAAAAATAATCTTTTGAATCTGGATGTTCTAACATAAAATTGTCTATATCTCCTAACGAAGAGCTTCTACGAGGTGTTCTAGGTTTTCTTAGATTTCTTAGATTTAGTTTAGCAATGAGATCTTTTGCTGCTTTTTCATTGATAGAGCTATAATCTCCTATTTTTTGAAGAATAGATGTTAATTTTGCTTTTGATAAATTTACGGTATCGGATACTTCAGGAGTAGCATTTGAGGCATCACACATTGGAAGTCTGCTTACTATTCCGTTAATATGAGAAATAATGGAATCCTTGAATGTATTTTCTTTGGCGATTCTTTCACGAATGGCATCCTCTAATTGTTGAATCGTAGTCATACTTTACGACGAGATTTTCTTACTTTACGTCTACCACCTTTACCAGGAGCATAGGGATTCACGTAAGAGGCTTCAGCAATAGGAATACTTTCAGCCTGATACACTTTTGTTGCATTCGGTAAAGGTGTATTATCTGGAACATATCCTTGTTCAGCCCATCTTTCCCATTGTCTTTGAGGTGTAGGTACCGCAGGTCTAGGTCCAAATAAACGATTCCATAAAGATGGTGGTTCTTCCCTTCTTAAATGGATTGTTTTTCTAGCAAACTCTTGAGCAATTCCATCAGATACATTTTTATTAATATTTCGATCATCCTTAATTCTCTTAATTAGACTTTCTAATTCTTGAATGGATAAATTTACAGAGTCTGATACTTCAGGAGTAGAATTAGAACTATCACATGGTTGAAGATCATCTATAATTTGATAAATCTCATCCATGAGAGCGAAATAAAATTTAGTTTCTCTTTTTTCCCGTTCTACTAATGCTTGATTTAATTGCTGATAAGCACTCATACTTTACTACGATATTTTTTGGTTCCACGTGGTTTACGCTTACGAGGAGATTTCCATCCACCAACCATCGCATTACGACGTCTTGGCAAATAAGCGAGTGCATCAGGATCATCTGGATCATCAAATATAGATCCTCGATAATCGGAACCTCTTGGGTACAACTCATCATACGATTTTAATTCTGTAGGGGCTAGTGCTGCAGGTGCTGGTGCTGGTGCCGGTTTACCAAATGGCCACCAACTGGAACCGGTCGGACCGGTAGGTCCAGGCACAGATCCTACACGTGGTAATGCTGAAGTAGGACCACCTATACGTCTTAAATCATCACGATCTACAGTGCTTGCAATTCTTTGTGCTTCTGCATCCGTCAAGTTAGTAGGATTTGTTAATTCACGAATAAAATCATCCAACTGACGCTGTGTTAAATCTAACGCAGATGATGCAGCTGGTGTAAGACCATCACGTGGACAATCTCTAAGACTTCGTAAAATAACATTTATTCTATCGATAACATTTTGTTTGAATGCTTCTTCTAATCTTATTCTTGTTTGAAGGGCAGCATTTAATTGACCGGCAACGTTCATAGTATACTTGAATATATTTTTTCCTTAACGACGTGTTTTTCGTCTACGTCTAGTTCTAAGACCTCCACGTTTAGGTCCTGGAGATGGACCTCCCATAGATGCAGCTGCAACCCTATCTAAAAGTGAAGGTGGTTTAGGTGCAGGCTTTGCAGCAACAGATGCATATGACCTAGGTGCTGCGGGGGGTGCAGGTGCTACAGGTGCTGGTGCTACAGGGGGTGCAGGTGCTGCGGGGGCTGGTGCGGCTGGCCTGGTTAAATCTTGTAAATCCGATCCAGATGGAACTGGACCACGTCTTAAATTTGCATTTTTTACTAAATCCGTAATACTTGTAACTTGTGTAGAATCCATATTGGAAAGGTTATTTAACTTTTGTAAAACCTCGCTCAATTGTTCTTGTGATAAATCTAGTGTAGAAGCTGCAGCTGGACTAAGTTCAGTACGAGGACATTCTGCAAGCGCCCTTATAATGCCATCAATTTGCTGCATAATTTCTCGTTTAAAGTCTTCCTCTCTGGCAATTCTTGCGTTGACCGACTCATTTAATCTTGTGTAAGCGTCCATACTATATTTGGAGAGAATTATCCCAGTTCGGATCCATGGCATTCATACTTTTATCTTGTTTTGTTCCGATTTCATGATATTCATCTAATACTGTCGTATCTCCTATATTTTGTCCCATCGGATCCATTCCCGGATATGAATTTTTATTATAAGGGGGGTCATCTCTAGACGCATCCGTTAAATGTAAAGGTGGTGGCTTGACATGAAAGACGGTTTCATTTTGTGCATTGTATCCCTTTTGCATATACAATAAAGGACATTGGATGCCTTGAGATTTTTGCCATTCTACAAACTCTGTGTATTCATCTAAATTATGAAAGATAATTGGATTGACACCAGGTATATCTGCTAAATTTGTATTCTTTAACCATAATTCATTTCCGTGATCAATCAGTACGTTGGGACATCGCGGTTTAAACCCTTCTTGAAGCGCATAGGATGATTGTGTCAAACAAACATAGAGACCGAGTATAAAAAGAAGTAGAATGAGCCATAGCATTATAATAAAGGATTATATTGTTTCTAAATTTAACTTTTTTCTTATTTCTTCAATCAAACAACTATAATAACCCTTACCTTTTACAAATACTTTTGCTTTTACGGCACAACATAAATCAATATCTGCATCTCCAGAATCAAAATGTTCTGCATTTAATTCACACAGTACATTTTGTAAATATTCATTTGATAAACGAATACATTCATCAAAATTGGTTGAACTTGGTTCAGAAAAAAAACATTTACCAATAACATATTTTTTTTTAGTTAACCTCAATGATTTAAGATAATCAATGGTATAAGGACGTTTCTCTATTTCATGATATTTATTACCAGCGATCACATCTCCTAATCGTACATGTATCACTGTACTTTCTTCAATATCTTTTGGTAATTGTGTAGTTTGGATACGTTTTAAAACGATTTCAGTAATGGAATCGATTGTTTTTTGACGTTTCATGATAAATTCACTTCCAATGGAATGGGGATGATCCGTTAAAATTTTTATTAATTCTTTTTTTGTTAATTCTAACAAAACTAAATCACCTAATCGATACGATGAAATCATAAAATAAACGTATATAATATGTATTCCATTCGTTCAGAAGATGATTTATCTAAAATGATTCATTTAGCGCGTAAAAAAAACATACTTGCACGTTTTGTCATGAATGGTTGTCCTTTCTGTGTAAATACGCAGCCAGAATGGGATTCTTTCAAAGACAAATATTCTGGTGATTTAGCTTTAGCAGAGATTGAATCTTCTTATTTAAAACATTTTCAACAAATGATGACACCTCGTAGTGATCCCATTGAAGTAAATCGGTTTCCCAGCCTTGTAATGATTCGCGATTCTAAAGTAACCATCGTTCCATCGTTACAAGTGATAAAGACACAGGCAAAAAAGCCCAAAAAGACACAAGCAAAAAAGACCAAAAAGACACAGACAAAAAAGACACCGACAAAAAAGACCAAAAATACTAAAAAAACAAAAAAGACATAGATATAGTTCACGTGATAAAGTATGCAGAAACGTATGACACGAGAGTTACAGCAATTACCCGGTACATTGATTGATAATCAATACATCATTCGTCCCTCTCTTTTTTTTCAATTATCAGATAAATATCCATTTACACCACCTCTTTTAAAAATACATTCCAAAGATCACATTTCTTGTTTAGCAAAAATATTCAATAAGTATGAATTTTTTATTAAACAATATGCGATTCCAATAGAATGTATTTGTTGTTTTTCGATTACATGTAGATGGTCGCCATGTCATACATGTAAACACGTATACGATGAATACATAGATTATTGTACCATGTTAAGACAAATTATTGCAACGGAATATTTTTTAAAACGCGCGCCGTTTGATGATCTAATCAATAGTAAGATTGTATCTTATTTTTTTTAGGCGTTTAATGCATGTGGGGGCCACCAACTTGGATTTTTTTACATGCACTCTGTGAAAAAATAAATGAACAACATTATTTACTTGTAAAAGATGTCCTATGGAATAACGTAAAAGAATTATGTGCGAATTTACCTTGTCCTGATTGTTCACAACATGCAACTTCTTATTTATCCAAAATACCTACTCCACCTACAAAGATTCATCTGATAAAACTCATGTACATCTTTCATAATGATGTGAATCAAAGAACCGGGAAACCATCCTTTCCAGCAGAACGGTTGTCACAGTATAGAAACGTACCATTATCCTTATTATTTTCGTTTTATAAAAAAGCAATTTATCATCAACAGTATAATCCAAAATTAATGATGCATAAAATGAGAAGTAGACAATTCATACAAAAATTTCAAGGTTGGTTGCAACAACAACGATTACTGTAACCTTAATAATTGACTCCAAAAGGATTGTTGTTTCTTTTCGTTGACCTTTTCTTCTTGTAACAATCGGAATGCACGTTCTGTAGCTAATCGACTTTCCTCCTCTTCTTTACGTGATAAAAGATGTTCGGCTTGATCACGCTCCAAAGGAATAATTTGTTTACTTCTATCATGTTTTAATTCTTCTACTGTAGCAAATCCGCGACGATAATCTGCTTCCGATACGCCAATAACCGTATCTACTGTGTAAACACTTTTTAAATCAGAATAATAAGGCGTATTGGCGGCATCAATAGTAGAGACGACCATGGCACGACTTTGTTTTTTTCGTTCTTCAAAAGATTGATCTAAATCTTCATTCGATTGTAACCAATCTCCATATCCATCTTCTTCTTTCATGTAAAGGGATTCAAACAACGTGTTGAATTCTTTTGAAAAAGATGGATTATTACTGAACCGTTCTGCTAGTAACCGTTTATCGGTTTCTTCCATACTTTCCAAAATATCACTAAACGTCTGTGCTTCGTACATGTTTGCTTGTGCTTTACGTTTGAAAGAATGTACAGATGTTAACAAAGAATATGCTTTGTGAAAAAACAAAAAATATTCTTTGTCTAACCCTGATTTATCAGGATGAACAGCGACAACTTTTTTTCTAGCTTCTTTTAAATCGGCTTCTGTAAATTGTTGGGGTAATTTGAAGAGTTTCAATAAGTCTTCTAATGAATAATGATCTATATTCAAATCCATATCTGTTACACCGATTTATTTTTTTATTTAAAATCGCGTTTGCAGTGTGTAAGTAATACTTTCACATCATTTAACATAATGACTAAATCATCTAGCCGATCTTTATCCATGGTATCTTGAATTTTACATTCTAAATGATCGTGTAGCCGTTGTACACCGTGTACATAAGTGCGTACTTTTTCGTGCATTCCTTTTTCTTTAGCTAGAACCATCCAGCCAAGTTTTTCAAATTCTGATTTAAACCATTGATGAAGCCCAGCATAGGTAGCCTGATATTTACAACTTTTCCTAGATCTTGTCTTCATACTATATCCTTGTAAAGTTAAACAGACTCTGTAGGGACGGGATCTACAGGGACGGACTCTACAGGGACAGGCTCTACCACAGGGACTACAGGCTCTACCACAGGGACGGGCTCTACCACAGGGACAGGCTCTACAGGGACAGACTCTACCACAGGGACAGGCTCTACAGGGACAGGTTTAGGAGCAGGAGCGATAGACATTGGCACATAGTTAGCCGGTTCAGAACCAACCCAATGAATCACCACGGCTACACTTTCATGTTCCTGTCCCATCATATTACTTTTTCCATTCATACCAATCCAGTCATAACTTACATTATTCTCAGTAATAAATTCATGAAATGCTTTCATTTCACCATTTTGACATCCAGGATAATTCATAAATTCATCAAATACGATAATACAATCTGTATCCAAATATTCCTTCACTGAATCCAAAATAAATTTGGCAGAAGAATATAAATCAGAATCAATATGTATGAAAGTTACTTTTTTACCCTGTGCCCGAAGAAAGGGAACGAATGTATCTTGGAATAAACCTACCACTAATTGAACATTCGAATTCACCGTAGGCGGAACTCCATTTGTAGAAAATGAACCAACTTCAAAACCATTTCTCCATTTTTCAGGATTTCCTAAAAAGGAATCAAACCCATACACCTGATCAGCAAACGCAGAAATATGTTGAATGGTAGAACCAGTAGTTACACCAAATTCTAGCCATAATGTATTTGGTTTTTGTTTCAAAGCAATCGTTTCTAAAACGTACGTAAGAGGGTTCGTACCCACGTTAGGAATGTTTTCAATGTTCATACTATCTCTAAAGATAAAAAAAAAAGTGGGGTTCGCCTCCCCGTTTCTTTTTTTACATTCGCTCGAGACGTGGTGTGCCGACAGAATATCCTGGACGAAAGGTTACATCGTCCCACACGAGGTGCCACTGCACTTTCTCTGTGATTACGGGTAAACGAGTACTGTGAAGGGTTGGTAGTTTTTCTACATACTTCGGGGTATAGATCTTTCCCTTCGCCTTTTGCTGGTGGCTGTTGTTAATGTAATGAGACGACATGTTTTTTATGAAGATGATATAAGAAAATGCGTTTCAATTTTATGAGCTTCTTGCAACGGATCTTTAACAGAACCTACGGTTCCGTACCTCCCTTGAAGCTGGAAGCTTCCTACGGTCCTAATTATACAAGGTGAAATTGGAATTAAAGGAACCGTAGGTTATAATATTTGATTATACTATGGCATCAAGGAGATTATCTAGAAAAACACGACAAACTCGTAAAAATAGTCGTAAAGTAGGTGGCAAGTGCGGTAAAGGCATGATGAATTGTTCTAAATGTCATGCTTCGTGTAGTATGAGTTTAGGAAAAGATAAAAAATATACTTGTTGCAAATGCAATCATGTAATTGAAAAAAAGTAAAAAAATTGATCTTATGAAAATATAAAACTTTTATAATGGATCTCTCTCAGTATCAACGCAAAACCGATATCGGTCACGTTCTTGATGCTCCTGACATGTACATCGGTCCCATTCAACCTGTTGAAACCATCAACTGGGTTGCGGATCAGGGTAAAGTTGTTCAGAAGACGCACATGCATATCGCTGGTCTATATAAACTATTCGATGAAGTCTTGGTCAATGCGCACGATCAATACATTCGTATGAAAGATAAATCTCCCGTATCTTACATTCAAGCTTCCTGTGCCGATGGAACCATTACCGTCATCAACGATGGACCCGGTATTGACATTGCCATGCATCCCGAGTACAACGTTTACATTCCTCAACTCATCTTTGGTGAACTTCGTACGTCCACCAATTATGACAAGGGTGAAAAGAAAATTGTTGGTGGTAAAAATGGATTCGGTGCAAAGTTAGCCATTATTTGGTCAACGTATGCCAAGCTAGAAACGGTCGATGCAACACGTGAACTAAAGTATACTCAAGTCTTTCGTAACAATCTTAGCGTGATTGAACCACCCATCATTACCAAGTACAAGAAGAAGCCTTACACGTCCCTCTCCTTCACACCGGATTATGCACGTCTCGGTATCCCCGGCTTGGATGCCGACATGATTCAATTAATGGAACGTCGCATGATGGACATTGCCGGTATTACTGATAAAAAAGTAAAAGTAAGCTGGAACGGTAATCAACTTTCTATTCAAAACTTTTCATCCTACATGGATTCGTACGGTATTGAAACTAAAGTACAAGAAGCGTGTCCTCGCTGGGAATACGCCTTTGCCTTGTCGGATGAATTCATGCAAGTTTCCTTTGTAAATGGTATTCATACACAAAAAGGTGGTCGACACGTCGACTATCTTGTGAATCAACTCACACGAAAGCTTTGCGCCTACATTCTTCTCAAAAAGAAGGTAGATGTACGACCCAGTACGATTAAAGATCGTCTTACCATTTTCGTGCACTGTTCCATTGAAAATCCAACTTTTGATAGTCAAACAAAAGATTGTCTCACCACGCCCGTCACTCAATTTGGATCGGCATGCGAAGTTACTGACAAGGTTGTGGAAAAAGTAGCCAAGCTTGGTTTCATGGAACTTGCCCTTCGTGCGACTGAACAAAAGGAGCTTGCAACAGTCAAGAAACAGGATGGTGTCAAGACGCGGACCATTCGCGGTATTCCAAAGTTGGTAGATGCGAATATGGCGGGTACGTCCAAGTCTAGCGAATGTACATTGATTTTATGTGAAGGAGACTCTGCCAAAGCAAGTGTCGTTAGCGGTCTCTCCAAGAAAGATCGTGACACGTTTGGTGTTTATCCCATGCGTGGTAAAATGCTCAACGTTCGTGATGAATCACTGACACGTATCAATGACAACAAGGAAATTTTTGAAATGAAACAAATCATGGGATTGGAAATTGGTAAAAACTATACCGTAGAGGATGTGCGATTACGTCTTCGCTACGGAAAAATTCTATTCATGACTGATCAAGATCCTGATGGTAGTCACATCAAAGGACTTGGTATCAATCTCTTTGGAAGCTTATGGTTATCGCTGTTGAAGCAACCTGGTTTCATTGGTTTCATGAATACACCAATTATTAAAGCAAAAAAGGGTACAAAAGAAGAAGTATTTTACAATGAAGGTCAGTATGATGTATGGAAAGCATCTGATCCCAAAGGATGGGATATCAAGTATTACAAAGGGCTTGGTACAAGTACGTCAAAAGAATTTGTACAGTATTTCCAAGAAAAACAAAAGCATGTGGTACAATTTGAATGGCGCGAACACTGTGGTGATTCGATTGACAAGGTGTTTAACAAGAAACGTGCTGATGACCGTAAGCGATGGTTGGAAGCGTACTCCAAAGACGTGTTTCTGGATACAACGCATCGTACGATTTCATACAGTCAATTTATTGATAATGAACTGAGTCACTTTTCGATTTATGATTGTAAGCGATCGATACCAAGTGTAGTGGATG
>Ga0114968_10003760_pt1 | contig 11359 bp, 8 predicted proteins | sample M_130807_EF_Meta_FD_87020 | JGI IMG/M metagenome (GOLD analysis project Ga0114968, IMG submission 87020) | Freshwater microbial communities from Lake Montjoie, Canada to study carbon cycling - M_130807_EF_MetaG | ecosystem: Environmental > Aquatic > Freshwater > Lake | place: Lake Montjoie... | reverse complement strand
TGTATTCGTGTGGAAAATAGCGTTCATTCTTTTCATCAGCAGCTTTCCAAACATTGTAAATATGTTTTTGTAATCTTCTAAACGCCTCTTCCTCCGGAATACAAGTATCTGTTACTCTATTGTAATGATTTTCTAATAAATCCCACTCTTCTTGAGGGCTTAAATCTCTATAATTTGGTACTCTCTTGTAGTGACTATGGGCTACTAAGTTCATGATATCTTCTTCAAGGTTTGCACCTGTACAACTTATAATGTCAACCTTATCCATTCTAATCATTTCTGCAAGCGATTTACCTAGTTCTGCAGTACTCATAGCACCTGCTAGGGTAATCATCATTTTACCGCCTTCTAAAAGGTGAGTTTCGTAACCTTTTGCAGCATCTACTAATGCAGCTGCATTGAAATGTTTATAATGTTTCTCAATAAAATGTGAAATAGGTCCTTTTGTCATCTTAGTAGTTTTTAAATTGTGATAGAAATCTTAAATCGTTGTTAAAATATGTTCTTAAATCCTTTACATCAAAATTGAGCATTGCAATTCTTTCAACACCCATTCCAAAAGCAAATCCTGAATATTCATCTGGATCAATACCATTCATTTTTAAAACATTAGGATCAATCATTCCACATCCTAAAATTTCTAACCAACCAGAATGTTTACAAACATTACATCCATCCCCATGGCATAATTGACAGCTGATATCCATTTCAGCACTTGGTTCAGTAAAAGGAAAATAACTAGGTCTAAATCTTACTTGTATATCCTCTCCAAATAATTGTTGTACAAAAATATATAGGGTCTGTTTTAAGTCTTTAAAACTTACTTTTTTATCAATGTAAATTCCTTCAATTTGATGAAAAAAACAGTTTGCTCTTGCAGATACAGCTTCATTTCTATACACCCTTCCTGGCATTATTGCTCTAATTGGGGGTTTTTGTTTTTCCATCAACCTAACTTGTACAGAGGAAGTATGCGTTCTCAGTGCAATATCATCATTGATAAAAAATGTATCCTGCATATCTCTTGCAGGGTGATTTTTTGGGAAATTTAATGCAGAAAAATTATGCCAATCATCCTCAATTTCTGGTCCTTCGTGTAGTACAAATCCTAATTGTTTAAAAATTGAAATTATTTTATTTTCAATAATAGATAAAGGATGTCTAGATCCTGAGAAATCAGGTTCAGAAGGTAAGCTATAATCTATTGATTCACTGTGATCTGTCTCAGTATTTATTGATGCTTGTGCTAAAGCTGATTCCCACTTACTTTGCGCATTTTGCTTAACTATGTTTAACAATTGCCCTATTTCCCTCTTATGTGAGGCATCTACATCTCTAAATTGAGCAATCAATTCATTGATTAATCCTTTTTTACTTAAAAATTTTAACCTGAATTGTTCAATATCATCACTTGAATTTAAGACGATACTTTCTAACTCTTGAATCAGATCTTGAATTTTTTCTTTCATTTCTTTTTACTACAACACTTCAAAGGTAAGTATTTTAACTATGCTGTGTTTTCATTTAATCCACTACTATAAATATTATAAAGTTTATTTATTTATATGATGTATTATTTAATGTCATGTGAATTTGGTTGATTTCTTATTTATTTCTCTCTTGACTTTATTTTACTCATAATTTATATACAATTACTTAACACTATAAATCTTTATTTATCATCTATTTAATTACTTAATTAACATACTTAAATATTTTTATACCAGACCTTTTGATTATAAGTTATCATTTTATTTTTTGTGTGTAAGTATTGTATAAATGCCCTATTTACAAACATTCATTCACATTCATTTTCTTAAATAAATTTACTGACATCTTTATACGGGTTAATCAACTAGGATATCAACACCTTTTGGTATAAAATAACACCCAAATTGATTATTTCTGAGTAATATGATCTATTGAAATAGTTTGTTCAATTTCCCATAATACCCTCACACCTATTATTTCTTTTAAATAATATACATCTTCTGGCTCAGTTTTTATAAACCATTCCCCTTTATCCCAATGACCATTTCTGTTTGAGTCAACTATTATTTTTACTTTATATTCTCCAGGGTTGAAATATTTTAATGTTACCTGTTTACTTGTATTATTTTTAATGAATTCAATTGTTTCTTCTTTTTCATTGTTTGAAACCAAATAAATTAAACAGGGTACTTGTTTTGAATTGATAATATTTAACTTTATTTCTCCTGTTTGATTGCTACTCAATGTTTTGATGTCAACTTGTTTACTCATATTATACTCATCTTCATAACTTAAGAAAGTTGAGTCTTGAATGCTAAGTTTATATTGTTTTCCCTCTACTTTATTAAACAATACACAGTATTTAATTGGGTTAATTTGTCTTATTTGAAATGCCAGTATGATAGAATCTTGTTGTAATTTTATTCTGTTGTAATTTATATTCTTACAAGGATAGTTTAGCATAAAAACAACAGAATCCTCAGGCTTTATTGAGCTACTATAATTTACAATTACAGGCTTTTTATTTCTAATTGGTTTATGGTTTACTAGTTCAATTGTATCCTTGTTTTCTATACTAATTTGAATAATTGAGTCTTTAATCTGTAGTTCATTATTTAATATCAAAGTATCTATGTCATTCAAACCTTCTTTTAAAAAATGTATGAATTTTATTTTATCATTATGGATTGGTATGATATTTAAATTCTTAGGCCTGTATATGCTTACCAAGTAAGTATTTGTACCTATTTTTTGTTTATCTAAAACCTTATTATCTCCGTACAAATTTGGTTTATTCGTTCTTACTAAGATTGAATTCTCTTCACCTATCTGAATAGGATTTCTTATATATCCAAGCGCTTCGTTGTTTTCGTATTTTAAATTCTTATTGAGATCATTGAAACAAAACACATGAAACTTATTTTTGGGTAAATTATAAATCACAAACTCTCCCGAATCATTCACCAATCCATAGTAGGTTGGATTCTTTTTAAACGGCAATGAATCGTTGAATCCTGATTGTTCATATAGTCCTATAACAAAGTCTTTACAGGCTTTCTTAGAAAATGCATCTTCAATCTTACCATATAGACTGTCTTTATTGATATAGTTATTTTTCGTGAATGAATAGGTGTAACTTTTTAATGTTAAACCCTCATGTACATCAGCTACACTCCCACTTAAATTGATTGTATATGTATATGAAGTATCAATTACTTGATTTTTTAAATCTATAAACAGCTCTTTTCCCTTAAAATCTATGTTGAGTTTTTCTTTTAAAGGTGGTGAAACAATAACCTTTTCAGGATGTTTTAGTTCAATATATTCATTGAATAAAATTTTAATTTTATCTGAATGAAAAGTAGTTGTTTGATTTCCTGGTTCAGTTTGAATAACAAATGGGTTTTGGTCATCTTTATTCCCACCTGTTGGGCTCACTATTTGAGCACAGGAACAAAAAATTAAAACGGATATAATTATCCAATTTAGTAAAAACTTATTTTGCATTGTGCTTTGCAATTACCAATATGCTGGAATAATTTTTAGTAAACAGACTCAGTAAATTTGAATACATGCCTATAATTCCCCCTAATATAAAACCCAATGTTTTATTTCCTTTATGGTATTCACTTCTCATAGAAATATATGGCGCATCAAACCACATTGGTTTTATTTCAGCGATATCAAATCCATATTTGGTGAGCAGTAAGCTTATGCTTTCTCTGTTAAAGTGGTGTATATGTCTTGGTACATCATATCCATCCCAAAATTCTTTATAATATTTTGCATCAAATGAATTAGAATTTGGTACAGCAATAAACAATGTTCCATTTCTTGCAAGTATCCTTTTTAAATCTCGCATTCGCTTTTCTAGGTCATATACATGTTCCAGCACATGCCATTGTGTAATAACATCTATAGATTCACTGCTGTAATTGTCTATTTCATTTTCTGATTCAATGTTAATACCAAATGCCTCTTTTACATATTTTCTTGCATCCTCAGAAATATCTATTCCTTTTGCTTGAAATACTTGGTCATCTTTTACGCCTTTTAAAAAGTAGCCCAAACCACACCCTAAATCAAGTAAAACACCCTTTTCATTGTATTTCTTTATGGTTTTTAGTTTACTCTTTATACTCATATTTCTAATGATATCATACAGTTTGTAGGTCAATCCAAACTTATTTTTTTCTCCTCCTGAATGTGAGATATAATTCTTGGATTGGTAGTATATACTTACAAAATCGGTACTCGGCCTTGGGTTCGTATAGCTATGTGAACACTTGTTACAACGCACAATTTCGAAGTTTTCTCCCGTCGCAACATAATCTTTACAAGTATGAATGTATTTACTCTCCTTGCCACCACATACAGGGCATTCATTTATCATCTCTTTCGTATTCATATTATCGTCCCAAATGTACCATTAAAATAGAAATATCAGATGGTGATATTCCGCTTATTCTGCTTGCTTGACCAAGCGTTTCTGGCTTATGTTTATTTAGTTTTTCTCTCGCTTCAATTGACAATGAATTGATTATATTATAATCTAGGTGATTCCCCAATTTTATATTTTCTAATCTTTTCATCTTGTTAGCTTGTTCTATTTCCTTTTCTAGATATCCTTCATATTTTATTCTAATTTCTGCTTGAAGCAAAGTATCTTCATCCAAATCATTGACAATAGCCTTTACAACTTCAACATCTATAATATCCATAATCCCAACTTGAGGCCTAGCGATGATTTGGTCCAATTTATAATTCTGAGGTATCTCTGTTGTGTTTAATTCTAAAAGTCTACTATTTATATCTTTCGGTTTGATAGAGGTTTGTTTAAGCGCATTTATTAAATATTCTGTATTTTTAATTTTATGATTTACTTTTTCTAATGCTTCATTTTCAGCCAATCCTATTTTGTGTCCAATTTCAGTTAACCTAATATCAGCATTATCCTGTCTCAGCAATATTCTATACTCTGCCCTAGATGTAAACATTCTATAAGGTTCATCAGTACCCTTGCTGACTAGATCATCTATTAAAACCCCTATGTATGCTTCTTCCCTTCCCAATACCAAGGCACCCCTTTCATTGATTTTATTGTGTGCATTTATTCCAGCCATTAAACCCTGGCAAGCTGCCTCTTCATAACCCGTAGTGCCATTGATCTGACCAGCAAAAAATAGATTTTCAATTCCTATTGATTCCAAACTTAATTTTAATTGAGTAGGTGGGAAATAATCATACTCAATTGCATAGCCCGGTCTGAACATTTTTGCATTTTCAAATCCAGGTACCTGTTGAAGCGCCTTAATTTGTATGTCTTCAGGTAATGATGTACTGAAACCATTGACATAGATTTCTACTGTACTCCAACCCTCTGGCTCTACGAATAATTGGTGTCTTTCCCTTTCAGCAAATCTATTTATTTTATCTTCTATAGAAGGGCAATATCTTGGTCCAAGTCCACTAATTCTACCCGCATACATAGGAGATTTTTCAAACCCACTCTTTAAAATTTCGTGTACGGTATCGTTTGTATAAGTTATCCAACAATGTCTTTGGTTTTTGACCTTTTCTGTTTTATCTGAAAATGAAAATTTACTTGGATTTACATCCCCATCTTGAATTTCCATTTTGGTATAATCTAAGCTTCGCCCATCTATCCTAGGTGGGGTTCCTGTTTTCATTCTACCTGAAATAAACCCCAAGCTCACCAATTGTTCTGTTATCCCTATAGATGCGCTTTCTCCTACCCTTCCACCACCAAAGTTTTTTTCACCAATATGGATTTTCCCATTTAGAAATGTTCCGCTTGTTATAACAACGGCTTTTGATTTAAAAGTCATACCTAGTCCAACTTTCACACCACAAGCCCTGTTGTTTTCTATAATTATTTCTTTAACATTGTCTTGCCAGAAATCAACATTCTTGTTTTGTTCTAATAAAATTCTCCATTCATAGCTAAATACAAATCTGTCGTTTTGTGTTCTTGGACTCCACATGGCTGCACCCTTAGAGCGGTTCAGCATTCTGAATTGTATGGTAGACTTGTCACTGATTATTCCAGAACCCCCTCCAAGTGCATCAATTTCTCTCACAATTTGCCCCTTCGCAATTCCACCCATGGCAGGGTTGCAACTCATATGTGCAATCTTGTTCATATCCATGGTAATCAGCAATACCTTTGACCCCATTTTAGCTGCTGCATTTGCTGCCTCACACCCAGCATGCCCCGCCCCAACTAATATAATATCGTATGTGTTATCCATTTTTTTCACGTGGAACTTGGTAAATTTTCTCGTACAAATATATTGCTTTATCCTCCGCTTCCCTCATCACCTTTTGGTCTTTCAGGCTTTTGTCTTTATATCCAATCAGGTGAAGCAAGCCGTGCGCCATTACCCTTTTGGTCTCATTTATAATGCCCCTCTTATAGGTTTTAGCATTATCCTTAATTCTATCTAGGCTAATTAGAATAGTACCGTTTATTTCCTTGTTGTCAGCCAGGTCAAAAGTGATGATATCGGTATATGTATTGTGTCCGAGATATTGGATGTTGTATTCCAGTAATTCATCATCAGACATGATGTTATATTCCAAGTTCTCTATTTCTCTATTGTATTCAAGGGCAACAAGACTTAACCAATTGCTTATTTTTTCTTTGTTGATTCTAATTGGACCAACAGACGAATGGATGTTTATCCTATCTGACCACACTAATTGTTCCTTTGAATTCTTTTTCTTCATTATATTGATCAACTTTAATCATAAAAAAATATACCCCCTCCGGCAGTTTGTCCCCATTGTTGTCATATCCATTAAACGCACTCTCGGTTGATTTGTAAACCAATTTACCCCATCGATCATATACTTCCGTGTATTTAGGCGTGTTTATACTTAAGCCCTCACCAAATACGAGCAACTTATTATTGCTTGTTTCTGTGTTGATTGCGTTCGGCCAAAATGCGTTCGGCTCGGTGTTGGAAATACAGATACCATTGCTTCTTGCCCTATTATTACCGGATAGTTCTATAGCTTCTACATAGTAACATATTCTAGATGAATTATCAGCGCCAGCTATTATCTCAGATGTATCAGAGAGCTCTTTCAGTACCATATATTCACTCAGTATTGGTGCGTAATTACCAGTAAACGAGTATATTACATATTTTTTAACGCCATTGTTCCACGTGAAATAGGGATTCCAAACCAACCTGTTTCCTTGGTTTTTTAAGAAAATATTGGTAGAATATAAGCTCCAAACAGAATCTTCTGCGCAAGTTCCATTAGCGCCTACACGAAAAAGGTGTTGCTTGTTTAGTGGGTCTTCTAAAGTTTGAATAAATGATCCCGCATAGGAGTTGTTATAAGTTAAATTCATGTCAAGAGAAAATGCTTGAAGCTTTACTTGTCCAATCGACTCGAAGCTCACACTTGTTTTGTTGTCTATTGGGTTTGTGTCTACCGATTTAATAAGGGGTGCTAAAAGTTCTTTTCTGTAATAGGCAGTGCTTTCATATAAATTAGAGCTACTTGTTGTTGACCTTGAATTGTCTTGAACTGTGCGAACAAAATATCTGCAAGGGTTTCCCGAATTTGAACATTTGGCTTTGAAATGTGTGCTGTCAAATGGAACGCTCCCTATTAGAACAAAAGAATCGTTTCGGTATTCAAAAACATAGGTTTTAAAAGCACTTTTCCAGCCTCGGTAATTCGTCCAGTTTAATTCAATCTCTTTTTTACAAGTATCAGTTTTCCCAGTTAAAAAAATTGTTGAGTGTTGATTTCCGGTTGCGGGTCTATTACCGCAACTGTCAACCGCTGTTACCTGATAACTTAAACTACTCAACTTTGGGTTTCTTAAACTATTATCAATATAAAATGTGCCATTGTTTTGACCAACCAAAAAACCACCACCAGTGGCAGGTGTATGATATATTTCATACCTACTGATATCTGTTTCAATTCCAGGAATCCAAGACAATATAATTTGATTTGTTTTTATGTCAACAGATACAGAGTCAATCTCTACTTTAGATGGATTGATATTATCAACCTTTATTGTTTTTGTGAAAAAAGATTTATTGCTACTACCACAGTTTAGTGTACATTCAAAATAATATTCCCAAGTGTTTGAGCCCGCAAGTAAATGCCTAGTTTCGAAGTTGAGCGGGTTTATTCCCGATTCAATAATTTGAAATGGACTTGAGGTAGAGCCATCTCTTCCCCAAAGTGTTAGATTTCCAACTATATTGCATGAATCTTTACTGAATGACCAATAGATTGTGTTGGTTTTATTGTTAATTGTATCCTGACAAACACGTCTTATATACAGTGTTTCCTCAGCATAAATTACTTGAGTGAAGCTAAGAACAATGAAGAATATTCCAGCTGATTTAGGATACCACAATCTCAATAATTTGATCATTGCTTAGGTATTTATTTGCTGCATTTAGCAAAGAATCTGGGCTTGCACAATAAATCTCTTTGATATAATTTTCCATGTAATTTTTATCAAGACTGTAATCTATATGTGTTTTCATTCTTGATGACATAGAAAGTGGATTGTCAAGACTCTTTAGAATGGCTCCACATAAATAATTTCTGGCCACTTCAATTTCTTTACTTGAAATACTATCAATCAAAATTTTATTGAGCTCTTTATATATTTCAGAAACGGCAAGCGTTTTGTTTTTATTGTTAACCTCAGTTTCAATACTCCAAATATTCAACACTTTTCCTGGCTCATAAAAGGAATGTATGCCGTAAGTTAACCCGAGGTCTTCCCTAATTTTTTTCATTAGTCTAGACCCAAAAAAGCCTCCAAAAACAAGGTTAACCAATTGAAAATCAGTAAAATGAGCATCATTTCTTAAAGGACCTAATTTGCCAATTTTTAAGCTGGCTTGTGTTTTATTTGGCCCTTCTATTTGGAATTTACCAAACTTTTGTATGGTACCAATAGACTTATTTGAATTTTTGCTAGAATGATTGAGCCCAGTATTGTTGAGCCCATTTTCAATAAGTGTGATTGTTTCTTGTTTAAAATTACCCGTTAATATTGCGTATTTTAATCCAGATTGATAATAGCCCTCATAGAAAGACAAAAGGTCTTTACGCTCAATATTTAAGATGTTTTCTGCACTATTTCTCTTGCCAAGAGGGTGTTCGGTTCCGTAAATACATTCGTTGAATGTAACCCTAGCGATGTATTCGTTTTTTTTGTTATTTAGCTTAAGTTTTTCAGATGAATTTCTCTTTAAAATAGTCAGCTCCCTTTCGGGAAAAATAGATTCCGTAATGGCTTCAATAAACAATGGCAAGGCGCCCTTTAAGTATTTTTCAAGGCAATAAAGTGTTGCAACTGCATCGTCGTTAAATGTTTTAACTTGAAAGTGAGCACCCCAATAATCAAGCCCATCTAAAAGCAATTTTCCACTTTTATGTTTTGTGCCTTCATTCATCATTGAAGCTGTAAATGAGGCCACGGAGCAGTTTGGCTCATTTATTTTCCCTGCGTTAAAAACGAGTTCTAACTTGATAACAGGTTCAGTACCCCCGGCTAAATAATAGAGATCAGCACCCGATTTTAAGCTTGACTTCTCAAAGTATTTAAAATTGAGGGATTGAATTTTCTCTATATCTGGCTGTATACCTCTATTTAGACTCATTTTCTTTCATTTTATAGCTTAAAACAGCGCAATTTGATTCAACAAATACAAGTCCAGACTCTTGCATGATTTCATCAACAGTAACACGCAAATAATTGTCTATTTCTTTGTTTACCAACTCTACATCTCCCAAATACTCTGCATAAGCCAGTTTCATTGCTCTATTTAATGGATTGATATCTCCGAAACGGATAGATGTTTCGTTTTTGTGTTGTACACGCTTTAGTACTTCTTCCTCAAATTTTTCTGATTTAATTTTATTTAAGACCTCCCAAATTCTCTTCTCTGCCTCTTCAAAGCTAATGTTGGGGAGCATTCTACCCTCTAAAATAAACAGGCCAGGTTCTGCATCTGCGGTAATGTAAGCATCAATTTCTGAAAAAACGGGGTTCTTTTTGATTAATTCTTGGTATAAAATAGCGCCCTTTCCGCTTCCCATAATATCAGACAGCAAGTCCATGACATAAAAATTTTTACTTTGTCTTTGGTCCATGTGAAAAGCCATGATCAACAAGTTTGCAGGAACATTAGAAACAACAGTCTTGCGCCTTGTTTTCCTTTGTTTTGGCTCTTTTTCAAGGTGATTAAATTGGGTTTTCTGAGCAGAAATTGGAGCAAACCACTTCTCACACAATTCTTTTGTTCTATTCAAACTCACATTTCCAGCTACAACCAATATGCAATTGTTGGGGGCATAATTTTGTGCGAAAAAGGCAGTTACATCTTCTTGATTGGCATTTTTTATATGAGAAATTGCTTTGCCAATTGTTGGCCATTTATAGGGGTGTTTTTTATACGCCAATGGTAATAATTTTAACCAAACATCTCCATAAGGTTGATTCAAATAACGCTCCTTAAATTCCTCTATAACTACACCCTTTTGAACACGTAAACTTTTTGGATTTATTGCCAATCCAAGCATTCGGTCGCTTTCTAACCAAAACCCCGTTTCTATATTATTTGCTGGTAAGGTTAAATAATAATTGGTGATGTCGTTTGAAGTAAAGGCATTGTTTTCACCACCTGCCAATTGAAGGGGCTCGTCGTAATTTGGAATGTTCAATGACCCTCCAAACATGAGGTGTTCGAATAGGTGAGCAAATCCAGTTTTATTAGGATCCTCGTTTTTTGAACCCACTTTGTAAAGTAAATTTAAAACACAAAGTTCGGTAGATTGATCTTCGTGATGAATGACTGTCAATCCGTTTTTAAGTTTGAATTTGGTATATGCGATCAAATTTTAGGAGTTAATCCACAAATTTACACGAGCATTGTTTAGGATAATGACTTATGAGTTCACAACATTTACCAATATTTTGTGAATTGTACAAAATACATTGCGAAAACTAAATTTCATTTTCCCACCTAGCAATCACATAAGTAGCAAGGCAGTTTCCTAAAACATTGATGGTCGTTCTTCCCATGTCCATTAGCGCATCAACCGCTAAAATTGCAAATGCTTTTTGTGGATCTAAACCCAAGCCAGAGACCGTTCCTACTAGGATTAAAAAAGAAGCCCCACGAACACCCGCAACACCCTTACTGGTTAGCATTAGAATCAAACACATTTCAACCTGTTGAGCCAAGCTCAATTCAATACCACTGGCTTGTGCAATGAAAACAGATGCCAAGGAGAGATACAAGGTGGTTCCGTCTAGGTTAAAACTATAACCAGTTGGTAAAACAAAGGCAAC
>Ga0114968_10003759_pt1 | contig 11360 bp, 12 predicted proteins | sample M_130807_EF_Meta_FD_87020 | JGI IMG/M metagenome (GOLD analysis project Ga0114968, IMG submission 87020) | Freshwater microbial communities from Lake Montjoie, Canada to study carbon cycling - M_130807_EF_MetaG | ecosystem: Environmental > Aquatic > Freshwater > Lake | place: Lake Montjoie... | reverse complement strand
CAGATGGAGCACTTAAAGTTAAAGTAATTAAGAATGTTGATTTTGAAACAATGTTACAAATAGAAAATAAAAACAGGATTAATGTTCAAGATATTCCTGTTAATTATTGGTGTAAAATGTTATTAGAAGTATATGCTTTGGTTATTAATCATCAAAGTAATACCTTTTCTTTATTTTTAAGACCTATTATTTTATCATTCAAAGATAAACAAGCAAGCAAATACAATTATACATTACTTGAAGATTCTGATTCAGATAAAGATGAAATGGATGTACCTGATAGCGAATTAAGTAGTATATTTATGAAACAAGTAACTAAACGTAATAATGATAATGAATTAACATCTAGTCAAGTTAAAATAATGGAGAAAATAGGAGAAGAAGTATCATCAACTTCTAGTAGTAATAGTAATTCTGATAATGATGAAGATTTATTAAAATCAAGTAGTAGTTCTGAAAAGCCAGTTGTAGAGGGTTCTACGGAAGAATCAATTGCACAAAATATACCATTAATTATAGAACCTGTTGTACAAGAATCTGCACCTGTTGTACAAGAATCTGCACCTGTTGTACAAGAATCTGCGCCTGTTATACAAGAAATAGAACATATTGTACAAGAATCTACATTTGTTGCAGAACCAACATATTCTCCATTAAAAGAATCAAATACTAATGCGGAAGAAACAACAATATCTAGTGACGAAGATAAAATTATTTTATCTGATTCTTCTGATGAAGAAAAATACTTAGAAAAAATGAGGAAAATATTATAAAGAATTTTTAATATTGATAGATATACATGTCCGCTTGCGACACTGAAATATTATCTGAATCTAGAAAAGATAATAGAGAAATTTTAAAAATCATCCAATTAAGTTCCCAAGAATTAGTTAGACTCAAAGGAAATGAAGATTTTTACGACGAACCAAAAAATGCAGATAAATTTATAAATATTATTTCAGGTAATTGTGAAATATCTATAAGATTAATTGATCATTTTGTAACAAAATATTCTAAATTTAATAAATGTACGTATAAATTAAACGAAGAAGAAAAAGAAATAAACTTTAATGTTCATTATGATTACAAAAATCAATTAAAACATTATCAAAAAACATATTTTGACCCATTTAGCAGAGGAGACAGAATACCTTTTTTCATGAATAATACTTGTATTATTACAACTATTGGACAATTGAACTTTTTCAAGTGGTTTATATCAAAGAAAATCTTTGATTTTTTATTAGAGAAAAAGAATGAAGTTTATGACGATATGAATAAAAAAAATAAAAAGGATGCTAAAATAATAAAAAAGATATATAATAATAATTATAAGAAAAAAGATAAGAATCAGATAGAAATATATAAAAAGCCTTTAATTATCAACCCTATGAAGGATAATAAACAGACTATTAATATATTAGTGTCTTTTGACTGATAATATCGCTTATTTAATCAATCTTATTGAAAAAATTGATTAAATCACCCATTAAAACCGAAAATACATATATTAATGCCCCCCAAAACTAGTAATAATACGGATAATAAGAAGACTCCTGTCAAGGAAGTTGAATCTAAGAAGCCTGCACCTACACCTACGAAAACTGCTGCACCAGCACCTGCCCCTAAGAAATCCAATAAAAAGGATGAAGTTAAAGTAGTTGTTATAGATGAGAATAATGATGATGACGAAGATGAGGAAGAGGAGGATGAAGAGGAGGACGAGGATGATGATGAAGAGGAAGCTGGTGATGCAAAGGAAGCCAAGCAACCCAAGGAAAAGAAGGCAAAGAAGACTTTCACTGATTTTATAGAGGAGTATGATAAGTTGACTGAGGATTTGAAGAAGATTACGGTTGATTGTGACGCTACTTTGAAGACTCTAAACTCTTTGAACAAGAAGAAGGATGACTTGAACAAGAACCGAGAGAAGGTGATGGCTCTACTTTCCAAGTGTCACGAGGATGATATGAACAAGGCACTCAAGAACAAGACCACCAAGCACAACGGAAACCCCACCGGTGGATTCAATCGTGTAATGCAAGTCCCAAAGCCAATCGTTGCATTTTGCAAGCTCCCTGCTGATTCTACAATGAACTACCCTCAAATGATGAAGGCTTTGAGTGATGAGTTTATCAAGAGGAAGTTGAAGGATGGACAAAACACAACTCTTGATGCTGCATCAGCCAAGATTTTTAAGAAGGATGTGGGTCACGTAATCGAGCAAAAGAGATTTATGACTTTCATCAAGGAGATGGTTGATGCAGAGAAGCCTACCGAGACTATGGTCGCCCTTTAAATGATTCTAGATTAGTCGAGATACGGTAGATTAAATTATTCAAGTTGTATTAAAGTCATTCTTGTAGAATTTAAATTAACAAACTGCTCTTCTTTAAAATCACTACTTAATATCTTGATCAATAAGTCTCTTGGATTGTTTAAAATATCCAAAGTGCCTGATTTAATTATTTCTTTATAAATTAAAAATTTTAATATATAATATGTGAATGCTGGTGTATTTTGTTTTATTGTTTTTTTAGTAGCCCAATCTTTTAAATTAAATATTTTGTTAAAAAGATTTGCTTGATTTTTCATAAATTGATATTCTATTTGGAATAAACTATTTGCAGATTTATTTGTTATAATTGATAGATAAATAAAATAAAAAATATTTCCCCAAATGTCAGTGAACGCTTCAAAATAACTTTTTGGTCCATCAATGTGATGAGGTAATTCCTTATCATCAAAAGCCATATTTCTAACATCTAAATCCATATAATGAATCATTTCGTGAAAGATAACTTTTTCAAATTCTTCTTCTCTCCATACTAATATTTCATTAGTGGAGAAATCTGTATAACCACTGTTAACGTTTTTAACTCCTACTATACTAGATGTTGGAGGTTGCTTTTTCAAATGTGTTAAGATTAAATACATAGTAATTGGTCTATTTTCTTTTATCTCTTTCTTATCATAAATACTATTTAATAAATTCAGTAAATAAACTAATCTATCCTTAATATCTCTCGAGGATTTATAATAGATTTTGTGATTTATATCTTTATAAGTCCAGCTTATCTTATAATTTACTTTTAAATCACCTAAATTATTTATCACTTCTTGGTCAACCCATTCAGTATCAATTAATTTCTTTATTTTTTCAATTGGAATATGATATTCTTCAATATCATATTTTAAATTCTTATTATAATTTTTACATACTTCTTTTCTTAACTCTTTTAAACCGGGTAAGACTTCATTACCTCTCATATTATAAAAGGTTTTCAAGTATTTTTTTGTAAAATCGGTAAATTTTGCCATTTATAAAAAGGGAGATTTTATTTATACAAAAAATTGAAAATTAAAAATTATAGGTAGGATATAATTATAAGTTATATATTTGGTATGGAAGGTAAATTTGTTTGTAAGTATTGTGATAAAGAATACTCCTCTAGTCAGTCTCGTAGTAATCACTACACAAAAATTCATAAGATTATTAGTACATATAATAATCACAAAACTCAAGAGAAAATAAAATTAGATAAAATAAAATTAGAAATTAATATTGATGAAAAAAATTATAATTGTAGAATGTGCGAAAAAAATTATATGTCTAAACAAAGTAGATGGAAACACGAACAAAAATGTAAAGCTGCTAAAAAGAAAATAGATGAAATTACTATTTTAAAAAATGATATTAATATTTTAAAAGAACAAATAAAAAATGTAGAACAAAAAAAACAAATAAAAAATGTAGAACACAAAAAACAAAAAGAAATTATAGTAGAACATTCAAATATAAATACTCATTTAATAAATTTAATAGTTGATAAATCTAAAACTATTGAAGAATTAAAAAATAAAATAGAGTTAGGAGAAAAAGAAGATAATATTATTCTTTATAAAAAAGAGAATAATTATATCAATGCGGATAAAATCTGTAAATCAAAAAATAAAAACTTTGAAGATTGGTATAATCTTGAGGTAACAAAAGAATTAATAAAATCAATTGAATCAGAATATAATTTAGTTGAAATTAATGATGGAGAACATTGGATTCATCCGGATTTAGCTATTCAATTAGCTTATTGGATATCTCCTACTTTGGCAGTTAAAGTAACTGAATTTATTAGAAAATTATTTAGTAAAGAAAATGAGATTCAATTTCAAAATGAAAAAATTCACTTACTTCAGAATTCTTATCTTAAAAAACAAAAGAGGACAATTTATGAAAGAAAGAATTATATTTATATGTTAACCACAGAAGACAATAGGAAAAAAAGGATTTATATAATTGGTAAAACTACAAATTTAACTCAACGATTAAGCGGTTATAATAAATCGGCTGAACACGAAGTTGTATATACTAGGGAATGTAAAGATGAAGATGATTTGAATGCTTGTGAGATAATGGTTTTAAACAGACTTAAAAAATATAGAGAACAATCTAATCGCGATAGGTTTATATTACCAATTGAGAAGGATATTACATATTTTAAAAAGATTATTGACAGTTGTGCTGATTTTTTAACACCAAGGGAAATTATAGTATAAAATTGATTTTTTTTTATTTGTAAAACTTTCTATTTTATAAAAACATTTTCCAAAAAACTTTTAATTTGTATACATTCTCTCTCTCGCAATTTTAAAGTTTTATAAACACTTATTTACTACAATTCAATATTTAATAAAAAATCATTTAAGAAAATAAAATATACTTTATTATATAGAGTTGTAAATGCAATCCGAATGCAAGTATATATGTGAACACTGTGGAAATGAATTTTCATCCCAACAGTCTCGAGGTAATCACTACAGAAAAATCCATAAAATTTTTAGTAAACAAAGTAAATATGTAGTATCTGAACACTACAATTCTAGTAAACATTTAAATAAACATTCTAGTAAACAAATTAAACCTCCTGAAATTCCCATAAAAAAGGTAGATAAATGTGAATTTAGATGTAGAAATTGTAATAAAAATTTTAGTTGTAAACAAAGTCGCTGGAAACACGAAACAACTTGTAATAAAGAAATTGAAATAGAGGATAAACTTATTGAAGTTAAAAATGAAAATAATCTTTTAGAAATCAAAAAAGAAAACTCCGAAATGAAAATCAAAATTGACGAAATGATGAATCTTTTACAGAAAGCTTTAAAAATTCATCCAAAAACATTAAATAAAATAAACACCCAGTTAAATAATACTAATAACGGAATTATAAACAACATCAACATCGTTCAATTAGGTAACGAAGATTTAAACAATGTATTAACAGATAATCAAAAATTAAAAATATTAAATCGTCAAGCAATGAGTCTTAATGATTTAGTAGAGTTAGTTCATATTTCAGATAAATTCAAACAATTCAAAAATGTTTATATTACAAATTTACAAAGTAGTTTCGGTTATAAATTTGATGAAAAGAACAATAAATTTATAGCTGTTAACAAGAATGAATTATTAAATGATATATTAGAATCTCGTATGTATGATATCGAAAGTTTTTATGAAGATATGCAATATAAAATGGACCCGGTTAGAGCCGACCAGATTAAATTGTTTATAGACAGAATGACGAATGAAGAAGACATATTAAAAAATCTAAAGAAAGAAGAAATTAAACTTATTTTGTATAATAATCGTGAAAAAATTATAAATAATAAAGAGATTAAAGATATAGAAATAGATATGTAAAATATAAAATCTAGCTTAAATATAATTATGATGAACATTTTAATAATAATAATTTTTATTATATCATTAATTATAATAAGTTCAGAAATTGATAGAAGAAGACATAATTCTATTTGGAATTTTGACCATTATTATTCTACAGGACTACCATTTTTAGGTTTTATTAATAATGTTATAGCATTTAGTCATCCTAATCATACTCATGTATTTAATTCAAATCAATTTGAAAATGATACTTATCTTAGAGAAAATTGGAAAGTTTTTCAAAAAGAAGCTTTAAACTTGTATTCAAAAAAAGATAAATTAATTAATATGAGTCAATTATCTGAAAGCTCTTTTCGTGGAATCGATAAAGAAAAAGATCAATGGAAAGTTTTTGTAATAAAGTGGTATGATAAATCATTAGATAATGCAAGAAAATTATGTCCAAATACCACAGCTATTATTGAAAATTGTCCTAATATTCATGCAGCTATGTTTTCTATTTTAGAACCAGGAAAATTTATTCCTCCTCACAAAGGCCCTTTCAAAGGATGTTTAAGATATCATTTAGGATTAAAAATACCAGAAGATAGAGAAAACTGTTACATTAATGTAAATAATAAAAAGTTTCACTGGAAAGAAGGAGAATCTTTAGTTTTTGACGATACATATGAACATAGTGTTTATAATAATACTAAGGAAACTAGAATTATTTTATTTATTGATATAGAAAGACCTTTAATATATCCATTAAATAACATGAATTCATATTTAAACAAGAATTCATCTTTTGCATCTTTTGTCAAAGAAGTAAATAATAATGCAGAACAAGTTAAAGAATTATTTCATGTGTAAAAAAATAGATTTATTCTAAAAAAATATTATTTATTAGATTAATGAAAGATTATCCCTTTTCAACTTGGGAAGATTATTATGCAGCATTGACAGAATGTTTATGTACTACTAGTTATAATATCATATATCCCAAATATTATGAAAAAACATCAGAATATGGTTTTATAACTGATATAGAAATTATGACTGATTTATTAAAAAATGGTTTGAATCCTCAAAATGGTCTTGATGGATTTATGAAATCTTTAATTGATGGCTCTAGATATGCTAAAGAGGTAAAAGAATATATTCCAAAAGTTATTGATTTGTTTTTAGCAAAAGGCGCCATTATAAATCCAAATATTTTATTTGATAGAGTATTTGATAATTGTGGTATGTCTCATTTTGAAGATGAAATAACTTGTGGTGGCTACGAAATTAGAGGAATGTTAATTGATATTCTCGCTGATTATAATATTGATTTTTCATCTTATGCAAATTGGAGTGAGGTTAAGGCAATGTATTGGGAAGATATTCCAGGTTATAATAAATATAGTTATGACGAAGGAAGATTTATGGTGTTAAAGTATTATAGTCAGCATTTATTAGTTAATTGAAAATTTTTGTTTGTTAATTAAAAACCGATTTCAGAATTTCCTCCTTCTCATCCGTATGTTCATAACCCATAACTAGTTTAATTGCAAACAAATGATTTTTAATATTTAATTTATCTACATTAATCAAAAAGCCATCTCTACTTGGAACATAATTTTTATATTCTATTTTCAAATTGCCCCCTAAATCTAACTCTATATCTAATCCATAAACCATTTGATAAAGAGTTATACTGTATTCATAAATAATCAAGTTTTCTTTCCAATAAAAGTTTTTAGGTAATTGTAATTGAATTATTAAATTACCATAGTCACCATCCTGCATATCACCTCCTCCATAAAAAATAATAAATGGTTTATCTATTTTAAATAAATAAGTGGTACTTAAATCATTGTCTTCCAATTTTCTTTTAATCTTTATCTTCTTTTTAGTCTCTTCTATTAATATATTCAAAGTTATATCCAAAACTAATTTAATATCTATTTTGTTAGTTACTTGAAAGTAAATAGGAAGGTCATAATAATAATCTGCTTGAGTATCATCCCAATAATTAACATCTGATTCAGAACAAAGGAAACTATTCATTTCCTTCTTTCTAGGTATAATGCCTTTAGTCAATAGTTCGAATAATTCTTTAAAATTTAATGAATTTATTATATTCATATAGTTTGTTTCTAAATATCCCCAATCGTCTTTACTAAATGAAACTCCAAAGTTCTTTAATTCTGATAAATTAAATTTTTTAGCAAATATACTTTCTAACATTGTTTGAAATTGACTTTTTTGCTCTTGATTTAATTGAATATAGTTTTTTCTTGTTTTATCATCTATTAAAATATTATAGGCTGAGTTTATTTCTTGAAATTTTCTACAAGAATCAGCATCAGGATTTTTATCAGGATGATATTTTTTTGATAAATTGTAATAGGCTTTCTTGATTTCTCTTTCAGAAGCATTTGGTTTAATCTGTAATATATTGTATAAATCAGTCATTTATAATATATATAAAGTATTTCTTTTTATGTTTTCAAGAATTCAAATAGAACACTATAAAATATTTCTACATATTTCCAATTTACATTCTCATAATTATCATTTAATGTATGGTGATTATTTGGAAAGTTATAAGGAATTAAGTTTAATGCATAAATATTTTTATTAACAAAAGGAACATGGTCATCTTGAATTGCTTTATCTGAAATATAATCATTAGGGTGTTGAAAGATTTTTTCTGTAAATTTTTCATTAATTTTTGCTAGTTTTATTAGGTCAGAAGCTGTTGATTTATTATTACTAAATGCAGCAATTTTATTTTGATTAAAGTCACCGCCGATTAAATCAAAGATATAAACTTTATCTATTAAATTAGTATCATAATTATTTACAAAATAACTAGAACCAGATAAAGAATTAGAAGAAGTCCAGGGTCCATCAATTGCTTCTTCGCCATCAAAGAAAACTAACATTATTGGATAATTCTTATTCTCTTTTATTAAATTTTTAGCGAGTTGTAAAGCTATGGAAATACCAGTGACTGCATCAGTTGTACATTCACATTTTGGATTTTGAGGAGAATCAATATGAACTCCTAATAAAATATTTTTTTTATTAGCATTAGGATTTACACCAATTAAATTTGAGAAAGAATATTCTTTATTGTTTATTGTTCTTGTAAAGGATTGAACTGTAGTTGATAATCCTATATTTTTCATTTCAGTTAAAACTTTATTTTTGACAGTTTCTAATTCAGAAGAACTAACTGGTCTATATATTGAAATTTCTTTGGTAAAATTTTTAATATAATCGATATTTGTAAATGTTTCAATAGTTTTAAAAAGGGGATAGAAAAGTAATAATAATATTATTACTATTAAAACTAGATTTATCATTATCTTAAGTTAGTTTAAAAAAAAATATTTTATTATATTAATTTAATGGAAAACAATATTTTTTTTAAAAATAAGAAAGACAAATTTAATCCTGATGTTATTTCTAGTTTAAGTAAAAAAAATGGTGAGAGGAAGAAAAACGATTTTAAGGAAAGCAAAGTTTTATACAATGGAATTACTAATATGGTTCCTTCTAAAATTACAAATGGGAAAGATTTAAAGTTGAAAATTGACCAACCAGTAGAGAATACTAAAAGAGTAATGTCTGATAAATTATCAGAGAGAAACAAACAAGAAAATGAATTGAAACCAGTAAAATTAAAAACATTACCCAAAGATTTAATTGTAGAAAAACGTATAGAAAATTTTGAGGAAATGAAAAAGAATTCAGAATCAGTTATTAAAAAGGAGGAAGCAGAAAAAAATTTACAAAAAAATAAGAAATCAGAAATTATGAATCATTTAAAAAAATTAAGAATTATTACAGATATAAAATAAGCGTTTAAGAATTAAAAAGTATTAAAATTATTTCTTGATAATAATAAATGGATAATGAAAATTTCAAAGTACGAATTGTAGATATGTACAAAGGGGTTGATGAACCAATAATTAATAATTTATATAAAGATGAAAAAACCCAAGGAATAATGTTATTATCAGTTCAAAATGAAGTTCCATTGTTAAAGAAGAATAGAAAAACTTGGGTATTAAAAGATAAAAGAAAATTATTAAAAGAAATTGATATGATTAAAAATAAAAAGGTTAAAGAATTTACATCTTCAATGACAAAGTTAGGAAAGAATAGCCCTGATATTAATTTAATTAAAGATACTAATAATAAAATGATATCATCTTTGGAGGCTATTGATAATTTAAAAAAATCGGTAAACAATGATGAAATATATTCAAAATTAAAAGATTTATCTATAAAAAAAAGTTTTGGAAGTAAAACTCTATCAGATATTAGTAGATTATCTGAGACAGAAGATTTTATTGAAGTTTTTTCTAATTAGTAGATTCGATAAAAGTCTTAACACTTTCTTCATCTCTAGGTCCAACGTATTCTTTCATAGTATTTCCTACTCTTTTAATAATAGTAGGAAAGCCTCCAATTTTCCATTTTTCAATTGAAGCTTTATCTTTATCGGAATCAAAAGTAACAAAGGTATATTTATCTTTTAATTTATCTTGTAAACTTTGCCAAGTCTTTTTAAAAGAAACACAGTGCGGGCACCATTCAGCTTTAAATAAATATATTTCTTTTTTTTCTAATCCACCCCCAGATTGATTAATATTATTTTGAAAGTTTTTTAATTTTAAATATTTAGACTTATATTTCAAATATTTTTTATTAAAATCCATATATATTAATGATGAGATTTTTTTTGTAATGTTAGTTAATGGATAAAAATCTAATATTACTGATATTTTTTTTATTTTTAATATCATCACAGCTAATGAATATGAGTGGGACTATAATAATATCTGGTGTATATCTTATAATAATATTATTAATTTTGAATAATATAAGCCCTGAATCTTATTTAGCATTTAAATATTTTATTATTAGAGTAATAAATTTAGATTCAGCTTTATTAACTGAAATTTTGTCAAAGTTTGCTAGATTTATGTTATCTTTTTACTCATCGTATAATGATAAAAAATATGACCGATTAGAATTAGGAGATAAACAGTATTACAAATATCCACCATATTTGAAAGATCTACCAAATTGTAAAGGAGAAAATGATTTAGACAATACAAATAAGAATCTAATAGATATTTTTTCTAAAGAAAATAATTATATATTATCACGTAAAAATAATAAAATAAATATTAATCAAGTACAGCCTTATCAAGAAAAACCATATCAAGAAAAACCATATCAAGAAAAACCATATCAAGAAAAACCATATCAAGAACAATTAAATAATAATCAAGAACAACCATATGAAGAACAATTAAATAATAATCAAGAACAAGAACAAAAAAATAATAATCAAGGAAAGACTAACCAAGAACAAGAACAAATAAATAATAATAAAGGAAAGACAAACCAAGAACAATCAAATAATAATAAAGAACAGACTAATCAATACCAATTAAATAATAATCAAAGAAAATCTGCTCAAGACCAAACAAATAATAGTCAAGAAAACAATATTTCTGACATGATGAAAAATTTAATTTATTTTTTTTCTAAAGCAGATGGTAATAAAAGTGTAGAAGACATAAGAAAAAATAATAATCAAGGAAGATCTGTTCAAGATCAATTAAATAATAATCAAGGAAGATCTGTTCAAGATCAATTAAATAATAATCAAGGAAGATCTGTTCAAGAT
>Ga0114968_10003758_pt1 | contig 11362 bp, 8 predicted proteins | sample M_130807_EF_Meta_FD_87020 | JGI IMG/M metagenome (GOLD analysis project Ga0114968, IMG submission 87020) | Freshwater microbial communities from Lake Montjoie, Canada to study carbon cycling - M_130807_EF_MetaG | ecosystem: Environmental > Aquatic > Freshwater > Lake | place: Lake Montjoie... | reverse complement strand
TTCGTAAATCATCATGCTCAATTCTTTTCTCTTACGAATTTCCTGAGCTTGCCTTGCAAGTAATTCTATTTGCTCTTTTATTTGATTGAGCTGCATATTGGTTTGGTCCTCCATTGCAGAGAGTGCCTTATGCTTAATGACCCCTTCTTTGGTTGGACGAATGGCCACACTGCCTGCAGAAGAGGCATAAGGCAATACACTTAATTGCTTATGGTAGACTTCAATATTTTTGAAAGGGCTTTGGTCTTCTTTGAATCCTTCATGTGTCACTTTTAAAAATCCATTTGATAAAATTTCGTGTACCACTTTAAGGCTGAGTGCATCTTCCTTAAAAAATTGAACAGTTAAGCAAGATGCATTGTTGATTTCGGCGCTAATGGTATGGGCTAATTCAGTATTGTCAAAATCCATGGGTTGGCCATTGGGATTCACTTGGTATTGTGCATAGAATGCATCGTTCTCTAAGTTGACCCAATTGTGGCTAAAACTCAATAAATGACCATTTTGAACAGTCTCAATTTTATAATTACCCGATTTTGGAACTGTCTGGTATTCGAAATCACATTTCTCTGGGAATAACTGCCAACTTGCTAAAAAATTATATGCTTGAACCATACATAAAATAACAATTTTAGGCTTAAATGGTTGAGTTAAAAGGCTTAAAAACTAGTTTATTTCAACATAATTTGGCTTCTCAACGATATTTGAATTGTACTTGTATCTAAGATTGGTGATGAGGCTAAAATTCCATGGACTTAACTGCTGATTGGTTCTGGGAAAATAGAATCCTTTTAATTCAATGGTCCCAAAAACAAGGTTCTCATTTCTAACCCTCATGCCTGTTCCGATAGCTGTATAGATATCGCCTTTTAGGATAGGGTCACCCAGAGTTCTTATATAAGTCAAATTTCCAAACACAAAAGGTGCAGATTTAAAGCCCAATATAGGACGGTTATTATATAGTACTGTTTCCCAGTTGCCAGATATACGCGTGCCTCCTTTGATTTGTTCTCTATTCAATTGAGGAATGCCATAAATACTATTGATTCTTAAAGCTTCATTGTATTTATTTTTCAAAGTTTGTGTAAAGCTTAAGTTGATTATTTGACGGTAGCCATAACCATTGTTCAGGTACTTTAGTTTGCTAAACTGCTCTAAGCTTGCTAGGAATCTAAAGTCTTGTAAAGATTGATGGATATAGCTACTCGCAATATTGGCAATGATATGGGTGTAGTTTTCTTTTTTTGAAAGTTGATATTGCTCAAATTTAAAAACTAGGTAAGGTGTTTTGTCAGCTTCTATTTTGTACCTGCCCGTTGTCAATGTATAAGATCTTCCAATTGGTAAATCCTCATACCTGCCTAGTCCATATACATATCTGGTTCGATAAACGGATTGTGTAACAAGGGTATAGGAAATAAAATCTGCATTTAGATTTTGATAGCTCCTGTCTAATTGTAATACATAGTCAATTGGCCTTTCTTTAAAATTATTTTCAAGATGCCTATATTGAATAAATTGTCTGTATTCATTTAGGTTGATTTGTTTTTTTTGCTTTGATAATTGGTATCCAACCCAAATATCCTTGTGTTTTAAATTATAGTTCAATTGCTGGTCAAAAATGGTATCCCATTTACCTGGAAAAACATTTTCATTGACTGTCTCCAAGAATTCCATTCCTCCAAGCCACTTACTATTAGGGTGGAGGAGGGGTCTTTGAACACTGATATAATTTTTTCTGGCAGACAATACATTATTGGCTAGGTTATTACCAAATTGGTTCATTCCCGCGTTGATAGAAATAAAACTTCCGAGTAGATTACTTAAACCAATATCATAACCCCATCCAGATTTTGGTGTTCTTTGGTTTTCAAAATTTTGAATCAATTGAATACTGTTACCAGTGCCGAATAAATTAATATTATTGATTTTAGCGGAGTAACCATTATTATGAATCAACACTTCGCCCCCATAGTTAAATAAATCTTTAGTCACCACAATGATATCCACTTGATTGGTATCATAAGGGGTGACAATTGCTGTTATTTTGGCATCTTGTATATAGCTCAAATCCCTCAGCCATTTTTCATTATATGCGATGATGGATGGGTCAAAAATATTCCATTCACTAAAAAATAAGTTTTCTCTAATAGCCCTTGTGTTAGAATTGGATTGTAATCTATTTCCAATTTTTGAAAATAGATCTTTCATCTTAGAATCCTTTGAGTCTATACTTGTCAAAAAATCGTGTTGCTCAATCGTGATGCTATTGATTCTTTTGCCGGCATAGGAATTGAGCGTACGAATTTGATTCAACAATTTTGTTTTTGTACTATCAGTCATAGATGCTGCCTTCCCTGTGATGGCTTTTTTTGCTTTTTCAATTAAATTTGTTTGCGCATAAACAGTTGGGGCAAAAAGGAATTGTCCAAATAGGTATATTACAATAAATAGGCGGAGCCCTTTTTTATACATGTTGCATTACAAGACTTTAACAGCTCTTTGCTTTAAGGAACTAATTGGAATATTCAATAACTTTCCAATGGGCTTTCCATTTCTGTAACTAATCACCCTCAAAATAGTTACATCATCTGGTATCATAAAAGCCTGAGTAAATGGGTTGCTATATTGATCTGGCATGGATTCATCGATGGTGTAATAAAAATCCAATCCACCTACTTCTCCCTCCATGCTCGCAAATAAATCCCCTTTTGTATTTAAAGTGGTTGTGACAATTGGGTCATAGATGCTTTTTGCGTATTTAATTTTAAGCGTATCTAAAATAGCAAAATGACCTTCTACTTTTTCTGAAAACTTATTCCAATCCTTATTTGATTTTGGAGACCATGCCACTTCGGCAATGGCCATGAGTCTTGGCCAAGCCATGTATTCTAGGTTTCTAATATTTTGTAATTGCTCACTCCATAAATTACCTTGATTGCCTAAAATATATTTTTCATCTACGCCCTCTGGCACTGGTTCAAAACTATACGTTTTTTTCATTCTTAATCCGGCATACACAGCACCTTCTGCAGTGGCTTCACCTTGGTAATAGTCCAAATAATTATGTGAACTTGGACTCATCACCACAGGGTGTTTTTGTTTGGCTGCTTCTGCGCCTCCTTTAACACCTCTCCAACTCATCACTGCAGCTTCAGGTGCCAATCCTCCTTCTAGTATTTCATCCCATCCCATTAATTTTTTTCCTTTGGATTGCATGATCTTTTCTACACGATGTACAAAATAGCTTTGCACTTCTTCCTGGTTTTTCAAATTTTCTTTTTGCATCAAGGCTTTGATATCCTCACTTTTTGCCCAATTATTTTTTGCAGTTTCATCCCCACCCATATGTATGTATTCAAATGGGAATAGGGTAGCCAATTCTCCAAAAATGATATCTAAATATTCGTAGACTTCTTTTTTAGAAGGGTCCAAGTTGTTGTCAATTTTTGCCGTGATATGTCCATTCATTCCAGACCAATCTATAAAATCATCTCCTGCATTCACTTGATAAGGATAATTTGGAGTCGTGCTTAGTTGTGGATAGGCAGATAAGAATGCCATGCTATGTCCAGGGATATCTATCTCTGGCATGATTTCGATATTCTTTGTTTTTGCATAAACCACTAATTCCTTGATATCTTCTTGCGTGTAAAATCCACCATAGGTTTTTGGTTCTTCTAATGCTGGCTTAGTGATATTATGCCATTTACCAATTCGATTGACTCTCCATGCGCCTACTTCTGTCAATTTTGGCAATGCTTTAATTTCTACCCTCCATCCATTGTCATCGGTTAAATGAAAATGTAATCTGTTTAATTTATACATTGCCATTTCATCCATCATCTTTTTCACTTCTGCCACTGTAAAAAAATGTCGGCTCACATCCAACATGAATCCTCTCCATTCGAATCTTGGGACATCATTGATTTGCACAAAGGGTATGGTCCAATTGATTGTTTTATCTGTTTGATTGCCGTAAATAGCCGGAGGACATAATTGTAAAATACTTTGCCATGCATACAATGCACCTGCATAAGTTTGTGCTTTTACATGAATACCTTTTTCATTGATGGTTAATTGATAACCTTCTTTACCTAAGGCAGCTTCATTCACTTGTTCAAAATGGATGGTGGCATTTTTCTGATTTGCTATGACTACTTTTTTGCCTGTTGCAATTTTTAACCTTTCGCTCATAGTTGAACCAATTGATTCAAATTCGGCTGGAACTTGAATGGTTATTTGGTTTGGCAACTTAAATGTTCCCTTACTAATTTGCATTGAACTTGGTTCTGGAATAAGCTGTACTTGCTGCGCTTGGATGCTGCAGATGGCGCATGCTGCAATCAATATGAGACTCATTTTTTTGTATACCATAATGCTATTTTTAATCGTTCCTTAAAGGTACTGAAAATAAAAAACCCATGCTGATAAAATCAACATGGGTCAATAGGGAGAAATTGTTATTTCTTTTGTCTTAAAGACTAGTATCTGTAAGCATCAGACTTAAATGGACCTGCTTTAGGTATGCCTAAATAAGCTGCTTGCTCTTCTGTCAATTCGTCTAATTGTGCACCTACTTTAGCTAAGTGTAAACGAGCTACCTTCTCATCTAAATGCTTAGGCAATACATACACTTTGTTTTCGTAGTTCTTATGGTTGGTCCATAATTCAATTTGCGCTAATGTTTGGTTAGAGAAAGAGTTACTCATCACAAATGATGGGTGACCAGTCGCACAACCTAAATTCACTAAACGGCCTTCTGCTAAAACAATTACATCTTTACCATCGATATTGTATAAATCAACTTGTGGTTTGATCGTGTCTTTGGTATGACCATAATTTTGATTCAACCAAGCCATATCAATTTCAATATCAAAGTGACCGATATTACAAACAATTGCTTTATCCTTCATCACTCTAAAATGTTTTTCGTTGATCAAGTCTCTACATCCAGATGCAGTTACAATAATGTCTGCTTCTTTCACCGCATCAATCATTCGCTTTACTTCATAACCATCCATTGCAGCTTGTAAAGCACAGATAGGATCAATCTCAGTCACCATGACACGGCAACCTGCGCCACGTAAAGAAGCTGCAGAACCTTTTCCTACGTCACCGTAAGAACCAACTACTGCAACCTTACCAGCCATCATTACATCAGTTGCACGACGAATCGCATCCACCAATGATTCTTGACAACCATATTTATTATCGAACTTAGATTTTGTAACAGAATCGTTTACATTGATTGCAGGCATTGGTAAAGTACCTTTCGCCATACGCTCATATAAACGGTGTACACCTGTTGTTGTCTCTTCACTCAAACCTTTAATACCTGCAACGAATTGAGGGTACTTATCTAATACCATGTTTGTTAAATCACCACCGTCATCCAAGATCATATTTAAAGGACGATCTTCACCGCCGAAAAATAATGTTTGCTCAATACACCAATCGCCTTCTTCAATACTTTGACCTTTCCAAGCAAATACACCCACACCTGTTGCAGCAATCGCAGCAGCGGCTTGGTCTTGTGTAGAGAAGATATTACAAGAACTCCACTTTACTTCTGCACCTAATGCAGTTAAAGTTTCAATCAATACAGCTGTTTGAATAGTCATGTGTAAGCAACCCGCAATACGTGCGCCTTTTAATGGTTGACTAGGACCATATTCTTCACGAATGCTCATTAAACCTGGCATTTCTGCTTCAGCTAAACGAATCTCTTTACGTCCCCATTCTGCTAGGGTAATATCTGCTACTTTATAAGGTAGGCTAAAATCGATGTTTTGTAAACCTGACATATTTAATAATTTAGGGTGTAAAGGTAGTTTTGTAGGATATAATGACAAAATATTTGACATTTTTAGGATATTCAGCTATTTTATTATATTTTTATGATGATTTATGCTAAAATAATATGAAAAACAATCCTCCATTAGTAGATTCGGCTATTCCTCAACAATCTATCTCCTTAGATGAGAAGGATTTAGCCATTTTACGTCTCTTGCAGGAGAATGCGAGGATCACAGTAAAAGAAATTGCCGATCAAATTCATTTGAGTACCACGCCGGTGCATGAGCGTATTAAAAGGCTAGAAGCAAATGGCGTGATTAAGCAATATGCCACTTTAATAGATGGGACAAAAGTGAAAAAGGGGTTGATGGTCATTTGTTATGTGTCTCTAAATCAGCATAGTAAGCAATCGGGTGGTCAGTTTATTAAGCTTATTAATGAGTTACCCGATGTAGTGGAATGCTACAGTATTTCGGGGGAATTTGATTTTATGCTCAAGATTGTAACCGAGGATATGAACAGTTATTACAATTTCCACGTCAACAAATTAAGCCAAGCCGACAATATAAGCCAGGTACAAAGCGTTTTTATAATGGGTGTCGTAAAACAAACCCATTTAATAGTATAATCAGCATCACTTATGAAACACTTCATTATTAAATATAATAAGTACCTAGGTATGGGGGTTATCCTATTCATAATTGTAGTGTCTTTTTATTGTTTAAGACCAGGGCATAAAGCTATTGTGTTGCAATATCCTTTTGTTTTAAAATCAATGAAGGTCGTTTCTTTAAGTACCTATAGAGCAGATACTGCTGAAACAGATAGTACACCTTTAATAACGGCGAGTGGTTTTAAATTAGATAGTTTAAATCCAAAAAAACATAGAGTAATTGCCATTAGTAGAGATTTAAAAGAATTATTTGCTTTCGGAGATAAAGTAAAATTAACCAATGCCGGAAAGTTTGATGGCATTTGGATTATTCATGATGTAATGAATAAAAGATACAGAAACAAGATTGATATTTTAATCAATCCTAGCGACCGCCAAATGAGTTTAAAAGGGGTGGTAATTACTAAGATTTAGAAAAGTAGTTTCTTTAGAATCTTAAACGCATGACATAATCGTCCATAAAAAAGCCGTTTCCAATATCGAACTTGAATTCTTGTTCTTTTATAAAGCCATGCTTTAAATAAAAGGTATACGCTGTATTTAGTTTGTTCACTTGTAAGAAAATAGAACTTGATCCTGCTGCTTTGGCAACTTCAATTGATTTATTTAATAAGGCTTTGCCAGCGCCAGTGCCTTGTGCCAAGGGGAGGACGTATAACTTATTGAGTTTATGCGCTTTTGAGCCTGCGACTTTTTCAGTACTATTATTTTCTTCTTCTTTTTTTTCATCATCGGGGCTCACTGAACAAAAGCCTACAGCATCCCAATCGCCATTATCGAGATTGTTGACATTGGAGTTTTTTATACTTGCAATATAAAATTCGCAACCAGTATTCATTTGTTTTTCTAGGGAGTCGTCGCTATACATCCAGTCCAACATAAAATCAATTTGCGCCTGGGATATGATATGCCCATAAGTGCTAGGCCAAGTGCGCTCAGACACAGATCTTATAAAATCTCTGTCAGTTAAGTCAGCCCGTGTTATTTGAATTTCGGTCATTCGTTTTTTTTGACTATCCTATTTTTGTTAATCTAACTGCGCTAAACTTTCTTCAATCGTTTGGATTCTTGCTAATGCATCTGCTTTCTTTTTTTGTTCTATAGCTAAAACTTCTGGTTTTGCATTTTGAACAAATTTCTCGTTCGCCAATTTCTTTTCTACACTTTCTAAGAAACCTTTTTGGTGTGCTAGATCTTTTAATAAGTTTTCTTTCAAACCAACCGTATCAATTGCTTGATCAGCTACCAAGTAAAATTTATCTTTTTCTAAAGCCACCACAATACTTGAACCGATTGGTGCATTGGTGTATGCTACACTTTTAGCATTGACTTGCTTTGCTAAAATATTTTGTATGCTTTGGTAGGCTGCATTATTTTCGGATTGAATATGCACATCAATCGCGTCCTTAGGTTTAATTTGATTTTTATTTCTAGCATCACGTAAAGTGGAGATCACATTTTTTAAAAGTACACCAGCATGCAATACCGATTCATCTACTTTACCAATTGGCACCAATTCCTGCACACATAAATCCTGTGCTTGGGTTTTAAGTAGATGGTGAATCTCTTCTGTGATAAATGGCATAAAGGGATGTAGTAATTGTAGCAAATCATCGTAAAATGCAATACTCTTTTCAAATACTTTTGCATGGATAGGTTGTTCATAGCCTGGCTTAATCCACTCTAAATACCAACTACAATAGTCATCCCATATCAATCCGTAAATTGTTTTTAAGGCTTCGCTTAATCGGAATGTTTTAAGCATTTCGTCTACCTCTAATTGGGTGGCATTTAGTTTTGCTTGAAACCAATCCATTGCAAATGCAGCATCCTCAGGGATAGGCCCCTCTTGACTTTGACGAGGCTCCCACATTTTTAATAGTTTAGTCGCATTCCAAAGTTTACTATTAAAATTTCTGCCTTGTTCTAAAGTAGACTCATCGAATAATAAATCATTTCCAGCAGGAGAGGCAATCATGATTCCAAAACGAACTGCGTCTGCGCCATATTGATCTATCAATCCAAGTAGGTCTGGAGAATTCCCCAAACTCTTACTCATTTTTCGGCCTTGCTTATCACGTACAATCCCTGTGAAGTACACATCCTTAAATGGAATCTTCCCCATGTATTCTTCACCAGCCATAATCATCCTTGCTACCCAGAAGAAAATAATTTCTGGTGCAGTTACTAAAGTGCTAGTAGGGTAGTAATAATTTATTTCTGCATTGTTTGGATTGGACATGCCTTTAAATACTTCGATAGGCCATAACCAACTACTAAACCAAGTGTCTAAACAATCCGCATCTTGATATAATTCCTTACCAACTGTTTCTGGGAAACTTGAATGCACTTTTTCAAGACTTGCTTCCACATACACATTGCCTTCTTGATCATACCATGCTGGTATTCGATGGCCCCACCATAATTGTCTACTAATACACCAGTCTTTAATGTTCTCCATCCAATGACGGTACACATTTTTAAATTTAGCAGGATGAAAATGAATTTCATCTGACATTACTTTTTCTAATGCTGGTGCAGCTAGTTGCTTCATATCCACCCACCACTGTAAACTCAATCTTGGTTCCACAATGGCGTCTGTTCTTTCACTAAAACCAACCTGATTCACATAGTCTTCTACCTTCACTAAACTGCCTGATGCTTCTAAATCTTTGGCAATGATTTTTCGAACTTCTATTCTGTCTTTGCCAATATACATGGGCGCAGCTTCATTCATAGTGCCATCCTCATTCAAAGTTTCTATCACTTCTAAACCATGTTTCTGTCCTAAGTTAAAATCATTGATATCATGCGCTGGTGTGACTTTCAACGCACCAGTTCCAAATTCAATTTCAATATAATCGTCTGCAATAATTGGGATGCGTCTATTGATCATTGGCACAAATGCATGCTTGCCAACTAAATGGGTATACCTAGGATCTTTAGGGTGCACACAAATAGCAGTATCGCCAAAAATGGTTTCAGGGCGCACAGTGGCGATGGTAATAAATGCTTCTCCAGGGACATCTAATTTGTACCTGATATGGTACATCTTCCCGTTGACTTCCTTATGGATGACTTCTTCATCACTCAATGCAGTCTTTGCCTTCACATCCCAGTTGATCATGCGTTTACCGCGATAGATCTTTCCCTTTTTGTATAAATCAATGAATACTTTAATGACAGTTTCATAATAGTCTGGATCCATGGTAAAGGAAGTGCGCTCCCAATCCAAGCTGCATCCCATCTTTCTTAATTGCTGCAAAATAATGCCGCCATATTTTTCCTTCCACTCCCAAGCATAACTCAAAAATTCTTCACGACTTAAGGAAGATTTAGCAATTCCTCTTTCTCTCAACATCGCAACCACTTTTGCTTCCGTTGCGATGGATGCATGATCCGTACCAGGCACCCAACAAGGGTTCATTCCTTGCATACGCGCACGACGCACTAAAATATCTTGTATCGTATTGTTCAAGCAATGGCCCATGTGTAAAACACCGGTCACATTTGGAGGAGGGATGACCACGGTATAAGCTGGCTTCTCATTAGGCACACTATGAAAATAGCCTTGATCTATCCAATGCTGATACCATTTGGTCTCTACTGCGCCCGGTATAAAATTCTTACTCAATTCCATGCTAATTGCTTTTCCTATAATGAGTTACAAAAATAAGGAAAAGCCACTAGCTATTATTGACAAAAAAATGCGAACTTGTCGCCTAATGGAATTTGCAATTGTAGACATAGAAACCACTGGCGGGATGCCCCATACACATGGGATCACCGAAATCGCAATTGTGATGCACAATGGTGTCGAAGTAACGGGTAAATATGTGACTTTGGTGAATCCAAGACAAAAAATCCCTCCATTTATAGTTAATATGACGGGCATTAGTGACGAAATGGTGGCCCAGGCACCGCTGTTTGAAGAGGTAGCACCACAGATATACAATTTATTGAAAGACCGCATTTTTGTGGCACACAATGCAAGCTTTGACTATTCTTTTGTCAGGTACTTGTTGGGTAAATCTGGATATGATTGGTCAGCACCTAAATTGTGCACCATTCGATTAAGTAAAAAAGTATTTCCTGGTTTAGCTAAATATGGATTGGGTTCTCTAACGCGTGACCTTGGCATCCGCATTGAAGGCAGACACCGTGCTTGGGGAGATGCACAAGCCACCGCCGAAGTACTAACTATGGCGATTGAAAAAGAGGGGATGGCTCCGATACATTATTTGTTGGCCAAAAAAGAAGTTAGAAAAAAAGTGGTGCCACTCAAAGACGAACCGAGTGATGCATCAAGTGATGAAGAACCTAGTGAGGGTTAATATTCCGCAGTCACCCCTGTATAATTCTGAGGCGTGATTTTCTTTAATTCCTTTTTCAAAGCAACTGTAATTTTTAGTCCATCAATAAATTTATGCATGGACTTTTTATCAATCTTGCTATTGCCTCTAGTTAAATCCTTTAATGCCTCATAAGGGTTTGGATATTGTTCACGACGCAAAATAGTTTGTATTGCTTCGGCCACCACCGCCCAGTTATTTTCAAGGTCTTCATTGATCTTCACTTCATTCAAAATCAATTTTCCTAAACCCTTTTCAATTGAATTAATGGCAATCGTGATATGTCCAATAGGCACACCAATATTTCTTAACACAGTTGAATCAGTTAAGTCTCTTTGTAATCTACTAATTGGCAGCTTCGCTGAAAGATGCTCTAATAAAGCATTTGAGATGCCTAAATTACCTTCTGCATTTTCAAAATCAATTGGATTGACTTTATGCGGCATCGCACTAGATCCAACTTCGCCTTTTTTAGTTTGTTGTTTAAAGTAGTCCATAGAGATATAAGTCCAGATGTCTCTTGTTAAGTCAATCAATA
>Ga0114968_10003756_pt1 | contig 11364 bp, 8 predicted proteins | sample M_130807_EF_Meta_FD_87020 | JGI IMG/M metagenome (GOLD analysis project Ga0114968, IMG submission 87020) | Freshwater microbial communities from Lake Montjoie, Canada to study carbon cycling - M_130807_EF_MetaG | ecosystem: Environmental > Aquatic > Freshwater > Lake | place: Lake Montjoie... | reverse complement strand
GTCCGCAGACTCGGCCACCTCCTCCTCTTCCTCTTCTTCCTCCTCTTCTTGGACCACATATACCTCTGCAACCGGCTCAGATATCGACTCCTCAATCTGCGGCTCAACTGACCTCAGAACCGCAGTGAAATACTCTTGAATCATATGCGACTTCCTCTTTTTCAAGGCCTTTACTAGCCTCGTGAAGTTCTTCGGGAGACTTTTGCCGTCGAACTGATTCTTATTCTCCTGAATATTCATCGCCCTATCCTGATGATTGTCTTCCTGTGATGAGCACGGACTGAACCGCACCTCTGTCTGCACAATACCCACCTCCAAGTTAATCGCCCAGTTGGCTCTCGCAGACGACATACAGATATCAGGGGGCTCCATCAACCCGATTAACTGGCCATTTCGCACCAGTTTATAGGACCCGAGGAATCCAAATGAGTCGTCGCCCAAGTGTTCCTCATTATAGGGACCAACATAGCCACTCGCACCAATTCCGCCCTCCGTCGCCTTGAGAGACGGGTCTTTCGGATTCTCCGGATCGAACAGCCCCGTATCCTCACGAAGACCTGTCATAACCGTATACTCCCCGACCTTATGATACCCCGTTAGGCCAACCGTCATAGCCTTCATCTCCTTCGAATAGCGCCCAGCTCCACAGTACGGTACCTCCATCATCTCACCCCCATCTCTCCAGATAAAGCGGTCACGCCCCTCTTGCGGAGAATAGAATTGCTCAATCAGATCCGTCTGCACCCCCGTATAAAACTTCGACTGCCGGTCAAAGTAGTTGTACAGCTTCAGCGTCACATCATTCACAAGAGTCTTGCAAATGTGATTCCGGAACTTCATGCTCACATCGTCTCGCCCAAAGATGATTCCAGGGGAGTCGAGCGGGTTCGAGGGACTCTGCAGAAAGGATTCCTCCAGAATCCCGCACAGAACATCGTTCTTTCGGAACTCAATCGTCGTTCCGTGCCCCACGGCCCTCTCCGCATTAAACACCGACTTCTCCTCCTCCGTCATTAGGCGGGTTGTCACCATGCCTGTCCACACACCCTCGGCGTGTATGCGTGCCCAAGGAACCGTTATCCGCAAATAGTCGCCCCCATTCACTCGAGTATAAATATTGGTCTCCTGCCGATTTCCGAGCAGCGACAAAGACGGTTTTGCACCCACACCAGACACGCCCCTACTCTTGTCGGACGGGTGATTTTCACTGTGCAGGGCAAACATCCGCTCGGCATCGTCGGTGTTCATGCCAAACCCGTTGTCAACCATGCGCACCGTGTCCGAGAACACATCGAACACAATCGCCCTCTGGTAATCCCTGTCGAGCGGAACCTTGTCCATCGAATCCAGACTATTCGCAATCAACTCGCCAATGCATTTTGCAGGAGTAAAACCACGGCGGCTGAACCCCTTCAAATAGCCTCGCTCGTCAATACGGCCAATCTGCATCTTTGGTTATGAGTGGTCGAATCCTGGCCGTCAATTTTTTTTCCAGACTGCCTAAATATATTTTTTCTATCTACCAGTAACTATGTATCCGATTCTCATTTTTATAGTATCATACGATGTCTGGTTTATCTATCACACCTCCTTCTACACCACCGGTCCCTGTATAAATATCATAGACAACACCATACACACGTATACCCTACATGGGTCGACACGAATGATGCGTCCACCTTTGAAAATGTGTTTCAGGCTATAGGGCTCTTTCTCCCTCTCCTATACTACCAGAGTCTCACAATGGACTTTGTGTACGCAAACATGATTACCGGTGTTCGTGGTCTAATGCGACACGATGATCGCTGCACATTTCTTATAGGCAACCATCATCTTCTACACCATAAATACCAAACCCACAATTTCGGCGAGTACTGGTTGGACAGCCTGTGCGGGACAATGTATCCCAATCGGGAAGAGCATAAACGAGGCCTTCTATTTTTTCTCTAGGGACAAAACACTTGGTGCTAATAGGGTCTAAACCCATCAATGACAACCTGTTATAGAACAGATAATGACCACTTCTCTTATAGAATACGTCCGCCATCTAGATACGGTCTATGCGAATAGTCTGAGCGAGGAGTCCAATCAGATTATCGATATGCCCGACCGTATTACTGTGCCTCTACACGACCATCAAAAGGCCACACTTTTCCGTATGGACGAATACGAGCAGAAGTTATCATCTGGTATGCAGATAAACGGCGAGCGATTCTTTTCGAATTGCGCCATTCTGGGAGATTCGGTCGGCGTCGGAAAGAGTCTCATGGTTCTCGCACATATTGCCCGTCTACCCAAACTAGACGCAATTCCAACGCATGTGAGTATCTGCTCGTCAAATTCTTCCCGCCATATATTTAGTCTTAAATCCCTGAAATATTCGGACAAGAATGAAGCGGGCTCCCTCATTATCGTCCCTCACACCCTATTTCGTCAATGGTCCGCCTATATCAAAGAGCAGACGAGTCTAAACGGGTTCGTCATATCGAAAATATCCCAAATCGGCGATGCGGACTTTATAAAGAAGGTGCTGGAAGCCGACCTAGTCCTTATAAGCAATACCATCTGTCGCTATTTTTTCCCTCGTTGCAAACAGAGCGACATCAAATGGAAGCGCATTTTTATCGATGAAGCAGACACCATCCATATTCCAGGAATGCAGTATAGAGATTTACCACAGGCGAGATTTTTCTGGCTTATCACCGCATCCTGGATAAATCTCTTATATATGAATCGCAATCTCTATTTTGACCGCTCCGCCATTCAGACCTTCATCCTATCAGAAACGACGGCCTATAAACATCTCCAGAGCCATTTTTTATCTAGATTGGTTTCCGCCCAGCCCGCTTATATCGTAGAAACGCTCCGCATACGGTCCCCGTATTTATTCTCCGAAATGCTAACGCAGACACACCCGCTCCGCTCCCATCTCGTCGTGAAATCTGCGGAAACTTTCGTAAAGAAGTCCATCTCTTTACCGGAGCTCATTGTTCAGACGATTCTGTGCAAGTCGCCCCTAACGAACCGCATTCTTGAACGAGCAATCTCTTCCAACATTCAGCAAATGCTTCATGCAGGCGACATCAATTCTGCTCTGAAGGAGTTGAATGTGAAAGGCAAAGATGTAAAAAGTCTAATCGACGGAGTGACGGCGAACCTTGCGAAAGAACTGTCGAACTTACAGAAGACCTATGAATTCAAGGAGTCACTCGAATATTCTTCCGCCCAGGTCAAAGAGCAGGCCTTGAAGTCCCTCACCGAGAAAATGGCACATGTGAAAGAGTCCATCAAATCGATTGAAGAGCGCATTCAGAATTTCAAAACGGAGGTGTGCCCCATTTGTTATGAGGAGCCGGTCGACCATCTAATCACTCCGTGCTGCTCCCGCATTTTCTGCGCCCAGTGTCTCATATTAAGTCTGGCACGAAATAGTACATGTGCCCTCTGCAGAGCCGCCATACATCCCTCCAAATGCACGAAAATCACGACAGGCGAGAATGAAATTGTGGAGACGGCCGAATCTGCCGAGCCGTCTTTGCCGAAGAAGCAGGACGCACTTCTTCAACTGATGAAAGACAACCCAGAGGGGCGGTTTCTCGTATTTAGCCGGTTCGATAACCCGTTTGAAACGATCGAGGTCGCCGTCCAGGAACTGGGGATACGAGTGAAGCATGTAAAGGGCAATAAGGACGCCATTGCATCGACTCTGCGCTCATTTGAAGCCGGTTCGCTCCGCTGCCTGCTTCTCAACTCGAAATATGCAGGGGCGGGTCTCAATATAACGGCGGCGACCCACGTGATTCTTCTCCACGCAATGACACACGAGGAGGAGAAACAAGTTCTGGGGCGAGCCTATCGGATTGGGCGCAAGGGTGCGCTCACATTTATAAAGCTCTTGCACAAAGAGGAGGAGGCGTATATGGAGGACGTGGAGACGGAGGTCACTCAGAATTAACTCGAGGCTGCCGATTCAGCAGTTCATTATAGAGGTTCTCAATACTGATGGAATTGTAGCGCCGAACACGGTCCGGTTTCAGTCCATCCTGTTTCGCCTCTAGATTGGCGTACAGGGGCGCTATACGCACAGGAACACCCCTCTTTTCGGCGACCTCGCAAATGAGTTTCCATGCATTGAACATGGCCGACTGTTTCGTGAGTACAGGCGTGTAGCGGAGTTCATGTTTCTCTTCGCTCTGCTCACCCTTTAATGGTGCCCCCTCTAAGAGGCGAATACTCATGACCTTCAGTTTGAGTCGTAGAGAAATGGGAAGAATCGTCCAACACTGGTAAAAGAAGGCCCAAAAATCTCCTTGGTCGCTTATTTTATAGGCATTAAAGAGTTTTAGGTACATTTCCCACGCATCTTCCGTTGTTCCCAAAGATGCCTCAATTCGTTCCGGTATATTTTCCAGGCAAATTAGACTTGCCAGATTCCCCTCGTTATTTTCTACATCGAACATGACATTCGTGTCGTAATCCCCCTTCCACAAAGTCCACTCTGCAATGGACATGACGCCATCGGGAATTTCGACAGTTTCTTCCGGAATTTCCAGGCCGGATAATTGGCGCTTGAGTGAACGTAGGTCGCCCGTATACGACTGCGGAATTTCCGTGTTTAACCAGCTCCGCAGACGCTCAGGAAGAACGGGCTCAATTTCAAATGTCAGACACACTTTTGCGATCTGTTGCAGGGTTCTCGTGTCCAAACTATTACTGATAAGAATTAGCGGACATCCTTGACGTGCCTCTGGTAGTTTTAAATATGTGTGCAATTCACTCAGACCGCCCTTTTCACCGTTGGACAGGCCGTCAATTTCATCCAGCAAAATTCCGATACCACCCCGCTTCCCGGATTTCACCATCTGCACAATTCCCCCCTCTCTCAAGAGAGGCAGAATTGTCTTCCGAAAGGAAGTTCCACTGCGTGTATGACTTGCGTTGAATTCTATCGGTTTCAGCCCGGCCTGGCGAAACACACGCAGGGCCAGTGTTGTCTTTCCGATTCCTGGGGGGCCCAAAAGGAGAATGGCGGCCTTATCTCGGACTTGTATCCATCTTGAAATGGACTGTTCCACTTCAGGATGAAGACATACTGTATCTTCTTCCATACCTATTCTGTATTTGCGGGTATATTTAGGCGGGGCGGGGGGGGGAGGCCGCTGCATTTACGGGTTGGCCCGAATTCGGAATGCATACTCCCTCCCATGTAAGTCCAGCGGCGTTACATTTTGTGCAAAGCTCGCTAACCGAATAATAGCCGAGATTTGTACTCGTCGGATTATTATTGAGTACCAGACTCGCAGGAGAAGCGGCTCCGACTGTACTTACACGCCTCGTATCTGTGCATGTATATACGGGGTACTGGCTGCCGTTCGAGGAAAGGGTGGTAAAATCCGGGCACATACTGATAGAATTCGGAGGCGGCCAAGTTGCAGAAAGGTTTGTCCCTATGTTCGATGCACCCGATGCAGTAAACCAGCGTAGTCCAAAGTAAACGGAAATCAGAATGAAAAGAAGAGACATGACGATTCCTTTGGACATTGCTCCGGGCCGTATATTCAAGTACATTGAACCGGAAATGACTACGACTGAAATAAGAATATAGAATATGAAGGATAGTTCCATCTAATATCATGAAACATAAAAATACTCTATAATACAGCGTATTTTTATGCTTGTGATGTTTATCATTACGTAATGGGGCCAAATACTTAACGGCCGAACTGCGCCACCGGGGCGGGGGTGCTCTGGCCATCGAAGCCAAGGCGGATGTAGCCCGTGAAGAAGTCAGGCATGCCCGTAAGGGACGCCATGCCACCCACGCCGAATGTGGACACAGTTCCTGCAGTAGCGAGTGCCCCAGGAGCACCCTGAGGCAGCACTAGCTGCACCTTGCGGAAGTGGACGCCGGACGAAACAACGGTCTTACCCATATCCTTAAATAGGGTACCAACCGTAGACGCACGGAAAATTACGCTAGACAGAGCACCGGCCGTAAGCCCCGCAAAGGCCACGGTGGAGAGTGCCGTAGAAGCCCAAGGAGCCACCGCGGAGGACGTATCGGGGGTGGAGTAAATCTGGTTGGCGCAAGTGGCGAGCGAGATGAAGTAGCCGCTGTCCTGAGAGGTCTGGCGGAGTCCAGACTGAAGAGAGGTCATTCGTTTATACCCTCTCCTTAGAAAATAATTCTTAACGGCCAAATTGCGCCACCGGGGCATTCGGGCCCTGGCCATCAAAGCCGAGCTTGATGTAACCCGTGAAGAAGTCACCATTCGCAGCACCGCCCGAGCCGGCTACACCGAAGGTAGACGCAGTGCCCGTAGACACAAAGCCGGCGGCGGCCTGCTGGGGCACCACCAGCTGCACCTTGCGGAAATAGCCGCCAGAAGAGATGATAGTCTTGCCCATGTCGCGAAACAGAGTACCCGCACGGTGCACGGAAGAAACCACCGAGGAGAGGCCAGCCAGCGCAGAGGTGGAGGCCCAAGGAGCATTGTCACCCAGAGGGGTCGTGAAGATCACACCCGCACAAGAAGAGAGCGAGATGAAGTAGCCGCTGTCATTAGAGATCTGGCGCACGCTCGTCTGGAGAGAGGTCATTTGTTTATACCCTATTCTTAGAAAATAGTTGTATAAACTTTATAAATCTGCCGGGGCGCCACGAGATTTTTGGGCGCACAAACTTTTCGGAACCGAAGGTAGTATGAACTATAGCCCAACTTTACCGTACACTGCAAACGCACCGGACAAGCAGAACGGGCGTATTACCTTTTCTGCCGACGAATCGTCCCTGCTCGTCCCTGGATTCCGAACGGATACGTCCGTAGAACGAGATTTCCAAAATGATATGCTCCGGGGGAATTGGGAAAAGACGCCCCTGAGCCAAGGTTTCTTCTCCGCCGACAACGTAGAACTCCTCCAAAACAGAATACGCAAGGAAGTCTTTGATAGAAGCAAGCCGAAGGGATACGTGATTGACAAACAGTCCGTAGAGGAGCTGAAAATCATTATGCGTGCCATCTATCTTCAGTACGCCAGGAATCTGCCGAAAGATATTCCTGCGCAAATAGACGACCTCAATAAAAAGGTGATTGACTGGTCCGTTCCGCACATTTTGTCTGCCGTAGATCACTACCACTTCTACATCAACGATATTAGCCATTTGCCGGTGCCTCTTGCCCACATGCAAAATCTGAGCCGTGCCGGAACAAGAAGCCTCCCTGCAAACCCGTTTGTGTGAAGGATTTCCTGGCGCTGCATTTATTTTATTCGTTTCTTTCCCATTCAGAGAAGGAAACGAATGAAAACAGGAGTTTGGAAAATAGATGGGCGTGGTCGTCCATCCGAAGACCGGTCCTTTATCCGAGAACTCCCCGGAGGAATTCTTATTGCTGGCGTATTTGATGGACACTCTGGTCTTTTCACCGTCGATTTCACCGTGAAGTTTCTACCTGTGGCTCTTTCCGAATTGATAGGGCGGATAAATCCGGAGGATGAAGGCGCCATGCGCTCCGGCATAAAAGCCCTGTTCATAGAGCACGATAAGAAACTTGCGAAGCAGGGGGCGCTATCATATAGGGACAGTGGCTCCACGGCCACCGTCGCAGTTGTGACACCGAAACGGGTGTACATGGCCTACTTGGGCGACTCGCCAGCCTGTGTCTTTCATCCGACGACCGGGGAAATCTATGGGTCCATTGGAAAACACGACCCGTCCAGCCATACGGAGCGCACTCGTATTTATGCAAACGGGGGTACAGTCACCACGGACGCTGGGGATGCGCCTCGTGTGGATGGATGTCTCATGGTTTCTCGGGCGTTCGGTGACTTCAGTATGAAATTCGCAAACGGGAATAGGCCGACGGAAGCCGAGTGGGCCGCTAACTGGTCTAGCGGCTTTCGAGTGGTTTCTGACCCGGATATTGTGGTCGTTCCTAGACCTACTGGGGGCGCGGTCCTGGCGATTTATTCGGATGGACTCGTGGAGACGCTGGACGGCGACAAGTATCGGTCCTACGAAGATGTCGTACAGGGAATCGTCGCAGAGTATAAGGGTCCCGATATTCTGGAACAGTGTGCGAAACGCTGTATTGACAAGCAGGTCGCGGTATTCGTAGATGACCCGACCGATTATAGCGGTGACGACATTACGCTCGTGCTTGTTCATTTACCGGGACCCCCAGTGGCTGTCACGGCACCGGTGATTAGTGGGGGCGCAGCAGGGACAGGACAAACCCGAAAAAATAAGATTGGGCACAGGCGGACTCGTTCCAATAAAAAACGGGCGGCGAGGAGTTTTTATATTTGACGTTTATTTTTACGAGTAGTTCTTTTACCACCTTCTACTTTTGGCTTAGGATTACGCACCTGCGGCGCTAAAGAATAACCCAAATTTTGTCTTAGAGCATTTTGCTGTGCAACTAAATGTCCGTGTTTTCCTGATAAAAATTCCCCAATTACTCCTTCTACATTTTCTGGGAGTCCTCTATTTTTTCCAATAGTTGCTACGGATCGTAAATTACGCTGCATGAATTTAGTAGCCTTAGTATGGAGAAAACTTTTTAACATATCCAATGAGTCAGGAAGCCTGTAGCCATGCGGTGTAATACGTCCTATCCAAGTAAAAGAATTTCCTTTAATATATATAATTCCTTTAGATTGCCTCGTCTCGCCAGTGTCACTCCCCCCAGGTGGAATCGGGGAAGTCTCTGTTTGAATAACAATTCCTATTTCTGAAGGTCTTAAAAGATATGCGTCATCTCCAAGAGAGTCTATATATTGGTTTCCGCAGGATAAGACAAATCCAGTGGCTCTAACATGTTCATGGCGTAATTTATTTCGATAATAGAGTTTACGTGGCAACGATGGGTCATTCCATTCAAGAATATTACGATCTACCATTTCAGTCAAAAATCTATTTTCTTTCCCTCCAAAAAAAATAGTTCTAGTATGTTCATCAATAGTAATATTTTTAATATCCATCTATACTAATGTATATATTTTAGTTCTTCTTCACGGCGAACTTCTTCTTCGTGCCGGCCGTGCTCCGCTTCTTGCCGTCCACATCGGCCAGTGCCTCCTCACGCCGCTTCCGCATGGCCTTCCACTCTAAAGCAAAGTCGGCCAAGTCCGACTTCCACATCATCGTCGCCGTCGTGCCCTCCAGGACCGTCACGGCCTCTGCGGCCGCTGCCGCCGCCTTCTGCTGCTCCACAACCGCCGAAGCCTTGACACGGTCCATCCGCATCTTCAGTAGATACTCGTATGCATCTACGGAATCTGCGTCATCAGGCTTGGAAATCGGCGGGAGCTTATGCGCCTTCATGGCCGCCACGATGCCCTCATCCGTCGCCGACCGCAACTCTATTTGACCCTTGATAACCGCCTGAATGAATCGTGCCTTTGCATCATACTCGGTCGCCTCCCGCTTCAAACGCTCCATCTCATTCTGGCGCCGCATCTCATACGCCTCTAGACGCTTCCCATAGTAGGCCTCCATGATTGCGCCCACACAGTTATACTTGACGATATTGGAGTTCGTATCAAAGCACACCATATTACTCGTCCGCACCGTGCTCGTCAGATGAAACCGCTTCTCGAACTCCTGCGGATTGGCCTGGATTTCATCATAGTAGTCGGCATCCGGATACAGGTCAAATCGCACCTCCACGTGATTATACAGGTCATCAAACGTCTTCAGAAGCGGCTTGCCGTCCTCCGTCTTATAGGCCGCCGACTCCGTGTTCGTGCACATCTCGTCCAAGAACGCCTTATAGTCGTGCGTCCAGGTTCCAATCGGCAACTCCGTCACAGTCACACACTTCTTCTCGTCATTCAGAGTGTAAATGCCCTTCGTGAGCCACACACCATCGCTGACCTGGTGAATGGGTCCCTTGAAGCCCAGCCACCAGGGCCTGAGCGCAATATTGTCCAGCGTCGCCCGCCGTCCGTCCAAGCGGTCATTGAGAAGCCCAACGACCTCCTCGGGGTCATGCGGCGGAATGTCCGTGCTGAAACCTGTGCCAATACCAATACTCCCATTGATGACAAGGAGCGGCACAACAGGATAGTAATACTTCGGCTCCACGGAAACTCCGTCGTCATCAATATAGTCCAGAATCGCCGAATCCTCCTTGCGGAAGATATAGTCCGTGATGCCCTCCAAGCAAGTATGGATATACCTCGGCGACGCCGCATCCTTTCCACCCAGAAGCCTCGTGCCGAACTGCCCAATCGGCGTCAACAGATTCACCGTATTTGCGCCGACGAAGGTCTGTCCCATAGCCGTAATGGCCGCATTCAGAGACGCCTCGCCATGGTGATAGGCCGCGTGCTCCGACACATAGCCCGCAAGCTGCGCCACACGAATCTCTGAGCGCAACGAACGCTTGAAACATGCAAAGAGAATCTTACGGAGCGAGGGTTTCAGGCCGTCCATAATAGACGGCAGCGACCGAATGTTGTCCGCATTACTATAATGAATCAGCTCGTCGTGAATGAACTGCGAATAGCCCGTCGCCCCGCCAGGACCCGAAACAAGTTGTCTCGCAGGGTCATAGCGAGAGAGCCAGTCCTTTCGGTCGTCCGCGCGCTTCTTAGAGAAGGCGAGCGAAATGCTCTCGTCCGTCTTGTCGTCCCAGACGTATTTAATCTCGTGGATGTTCCGAAACCACTCTTGGGCCTCCACCTCCGTACTCGTACCCAATCCCTTATAATATTTCAGATGCCAGCCCGCCGCTGATCCCCCGTGAGCCGCCTTCCAGACCTCAAATTCCGCCGCCGAATAGAACGCAATCGTCTCAGAGCGTCTCGTGGCCTTCAAGAGCGGCGTGGCGAGCGAGCAGAGAAATCCGGACTGCATGAGCGACGGCCACTCGGTGTGAAAGAGGTTCATCAGAAGCCCCTTGATATGCGACCCGTCCAAATCCTGGTCGGCCATCACCATCACTCGCCCATATCGCAGCGTCTTCAGGTCCTTATAGACCTTGCCCTGCTCCAGCCCTAGAATCTTCTTGATGGCCGTCAGCTCCTCATTCTTTGCGAACTTGTCCGCCGACACGTCCCGCACATTGAGGAGCTTACCCCGAAGAGGAAAGACGCCCCAGGACTCGCGCCCAACGACGGCGAGACCCGCAATCGCCGATGAGGCGGCTGAATCTCCCTCCGTGAGAATGAGCGTGCATGTCGCCGACTTGGCCGTGCCGGCCTGCAGCGCATCCACGAGCTTCGGCATGCCACGCAGAGTACGCTTCTTGGACCCATCCGTCTTCTTCACGTCCTTATTGGCCTTCGCATCCATGATGGCCGCAGCCTCATCCAGGAGCCCCATCTTCACGAGCCCCGTCACGACCTTCCCAGTCGTCT
>Ga0114968_10003752_pt1 | contig 11373 bp, 11 predicted proteins | sample M_130807_EF_Meta_FD_87020 | JGI IMG/M metagenome (GOLD analysis project Ga0114968, IMG submission 87020) | Freshwater microbial communities from Lake Montjoie, Canada to study carbon cycling - M_130807_EF_MetaG | ecosystem: Environmental > Aquatic > Freshwater > Lake | place: Lake Montjoie... | reverse complement strand
TCGTTGGCAGCCGATTGCTTAATGATCGCACCACCAGGAGCAAGGTTGCCATGGAGAACAGCAATACTGCCGCGGGGATATATCGGCTGATCAAAAGGACGCACTACATCTTGATTGAAGCTCGGTGGTGCCGCATCGATTTCTTCACCAAGTGTTCTGCCAGTAACTGTCATAGCATTAAGGTTTAACTGAGGCTTGAGTTCCCGTAACAAAGTGGCCATACCACCAGCGTCATGGAAATTCTCCATGTAATGATCACCAGAGGGCTTTAGATCAACTAGTACGGGGGTTTCATTGCCCATTTTATCTAAGGCATCTAAGTCAATCTCAAGACCCATACGACCGGCAATAGCAGTCAAGTGAACAATCCCATTTGTAGAGCCACCAATGGCTAGCAATACACGGATTGCATTCTCAAAAGCATCTGCCGTCAGAATCTTATCAATGGTTAAGCCATCTTTAGCCATTTGGACTGCACAAGTACCCGTTTCTTCTGCGACCCTTATACGATCCGCAGTCACAGCGGGCGGGGTAGCACCGCCTGGAACGGTCATGCCTAAAGCTTCAGAGATACAAGCCATCGTACTAGCAGTACCCATCACAGAACAAGTACCAACACTGGCTACCAACTGGTCATTGACTTCATCTTTTTCAATTTCATCAATCTCACCAGCGCGGAACTTTCCCCAGTAACGGCGACAGTCAGTGCATGCACCAACACGCTCGCTACGATGTGAGCCAGTCAGCATTGAGCCGGTGATGAGCTGAATCGCTGGTAGACCTGCAGAAGCAGCCCCCATCATTTGTGCGGGGACTGTTTTATCGCAACCACCAATCATCACTACCGCTTCCATAGGCTGTGCAAGTAACATTTCTTCCGTATCCATCGACATCAGATTGCGCAGATACATACTGGTTGGTGCAGCAAAACTTTCATGAATCGAGATGGTTGGAAACTCCATTGGTAGGCCACCAGCAAGCATGACACCGCGTTTGACTGCTTCGATCAGCTGCGGCATATTTCCATGACAAGGATTGTATGCACTACCAGTGTTGATGATCCCAATCACTGGGCGATCTAATGCGCTATTCGTATAGCCAGCACCCTTGATAAATGCTTTGCGTAAAAATAAAGAGAAACCTTTATCGCCATAGCTTGTTAAGCCTTTACGTAAACCTGTCTCAGGTACTGTTTTGGGATCTTTTGGCTTGGCGCTCATATTTGTCTCAATAAATGATTCATTTAAATACTATTTAAGGCTAATTGTAGTCATGCAATCACTGGGCTGCCTATAAACCTGCTCCCCAGCGATATTGCCAAGAAATGCCAACGGAGTTGTAGCTCGTATCAGTGCGAGAGTACACGCCAGTACTGCCAGTCAGGCGAATAGAGTTATGTTTATCAATAGGATAGGAAAGCGTACTACCAAAGCGCCAGTTTTCTTGTGAGCCATTGACGACTGACCCGTTCACATAGGTTTGCCCGCCAAAAAAGTAGGTGGCATCAGCCGATATCCAAGCGGTATTAGGGAAATAATAAATCACATGGGTTTCGGTTGAATACACTGGATTTTGGGATAGGGCGTTATTACCCATATAGTTAGTATTACTGGTGTAGATCGATGCCATACTAGCCAACTCCAGTCGCCATGAACCAACTGCTTTTGAAGCACCGACACCAGGTTGAATCACTGTGCGATTTCCGCCAACATTGATCATTTGATCGCTGTTGTACTTACCCCATGGAATGGAAGCAGCGAGACTTGCACCAATAATGAGATCTTGTTGATAGTTCTTGAACTCACTTGCCGAAAGAGCAGGTGCACCAAATAAATAAAAGATGCCTTAATCATTGGATCTGAGAGGCCTTCAGCAGATGCATTGATCGCTTGGCCGCTCACAGTGCCACTCCCTGACAATTCTGCATAAGGTAGCACCAGGCTAATTCGTCCAGACTGGCCGGCAACATCTACGATATGAGTTAAGCCAATGGCTTCAGTAGTTAATTTATACGAACCACTTTTGACTTGGGCAATACCGCCTGTGACAAAATTAATTCCAATGGGCGCATTTGAATAAGCACGAGCTTCGATTTCTTGAGCATGAGGCTTAAGAGATAGAAATCCTAGAATACAAAGGCAAAATAGTTTTTTAGGGAATGAGTCCAAAGCAAACAACTTCAAATGTCTACTGATCAGCAGAATTTTTTCTGCCAAAAAGGATTTTGAGCATTGTATCTTCACCTAGGGCCAATCTCAAACCGACCAACAAGAGATACGGCCAAACGATTAACCAATAGACGATGGTCATGGCCAAGACGTGCAGCGGATTGTTTTGACTAAAGCCTGTCATCGCATCAATGAAGTTTTTACCATGCATGAGGCCTTCGATTCCCGCCTCGATATAGCTCAAGCTGAGAACAACAAAAATATAGAAAAGCGATTCAAGAAATAGAGATTTAATAATCCCATGGGTTTTACTTACCTTTATTGGAAAGATAGCCTGCGCTATCAACATAAACTTGGCACATAAAGCAGCCTTAATGAGGGCTAGCCCAAAAATGGATAAGGAAATAGGATGTTCTTCCGAATTGGTAATAGCTAAAAAAGTAATAGCGCAAAACCAGGCAGCAAAATAAACGGTTAGAGCAAATGCTTTCTTGGCTTCAACCTCAATTTTTTCCTTGAAGCCTTCCGAATGACTTTCTTTGCTCGTGGGTGTGTTCATGGCTTGATTGTCTTCATTGGGTTAGCATCTATGTAGCTTTAGATGTTGAGTGGGGAAATCAAAAAAGCCACCGAGGTCTAGGTGGAACTATTAGAATGCCCTACAGATATTAGTTAGTTAGCTTCGCAGCTTGCACAAGAAGATGTAGCCTCAACTGGAGCTGGCTCTTGGGTATAGCGGGCAATAAATGCATGCTTGCTACGCAGCGGTAACTTGATCCATACAAAATGACCAGAGCCAGGCGCTACATCAATTGGCTCGCCGCTCATATTCCACATGGCATCTAAAACGATATCTTGATTGCCTTGTGGTTCGATGATCTCTAGTTTATCGCCAACAGAAAAACGGTTTTTAACATCCACCTTAACGCGACCGGTAGCTGAGTCAACTTCCAGAGTTTCAGCAACATATAAGCTTCTACCTGAAAGTGAGTAGCCTCTCATATACAGCTGATATTCCTTATCATGGTGACGCTCATAAAATCCGTCGGTATAGCCACGATTAGCTAGACCTTCTAAGTTGCCAAGTAATGTCGTGTTAAATGGTCGGCCTGCGACTGCATCATCAATTGCTGAACGATACGCTTGGCATGTACGTGAAACATAATAAGGGGACTTAGTACGACCTTCGATCTTAAAGGAGTCGATCCCCATCTTCGTTAGTCTTTCGATATGCTCAACCGCACGTAAATCTTTAGAATTCATGATGTAGGTACCATGCTCATCTTCTTCCATGGGCATTAAGTCATCCGGCCTTTTAGCTTCTTGAAGGAGAACGACATCGCCACTAGAAGTTTGTTGACCTGGCTTGACCTTGTAATCCCAGCGACAGGCATTGGTACATGCGCCTTGATTGGAATCACGATGAGACATGTATCCCGATAAGAGGCAGCGTCCTGAATAGGCAATGCATAAAGCGCCATGGACAAATACTTCAAGCTCCATTTCAGGACAGTCTTGACGCACTTCTTCAATCTCGTCGAAAGAGAGTTCGCGAGACAAAATTACTCGGCTAATGCCAACTGATCGCCAGAACTTCGCAGATGCACCATTAACTGTATTGGCTTGTACCGATAAATGGATGGGCATATCAGGCCAAGCCTCTCTAGCCATCATTATCAAACCCGGATCAGACATGATGAGTGCATCAGGCTTTAAATCAACCACGGGAGACATGTCTTTGATATAAGTACGTGTCTTTGCACCATGCGGCAATAGGTTAGAGACCAAGAAAAACTTTTTACCTAATTCATGCGCAGTATCAATACCTTGCTTGAGTACTTCAATCTTGCCGAAGTCATTATTACGAACTCGCAAGGAATAACGAGGTTGGCCAGCATAAATTGCATCTGCTCCAAATTCAAAAGCGGTTCGCAACATGGCAAGGCTGCCGGCAGGGGCTAAGAGTTCTGGGGTTTTGATCATGACTGTTATTTTAAAGCTCTTGGCAAGTTTTGGGTTCTTGCGCCTTTAGCTAGTAAAAACACGTAAAAAGAGGCTTTTCCTTGCCAGGGCGATCTTTGGGAATGCTATAGTGGCCAAACAATATCAATATGAGGGCATAAGCCCAAAGGGAGACAAAGTGAAATACATAGCACGATCACTAGTAGCGCTTATTTCTTGTTTATTTCTCGGTCAAGCATTAGCAGCTGGAAAAATCCAGATGAACGAGTACATGGTGCAAAGTGATACGCCCGGCATTTCTCTCTATGTACGTAACAAGCACTTAGCTGGCATGAAGAAGTTCACAGCTGAAAAAACGTTGCTCTACGTTCATGGCTCAACCTATCCTGCAGAAACTGCCTTTGATTTATCACTTGGCGGAACCTCTTGGATGGAATACATGGCAGCAAGAGGCTACGATGTTTGGTTGGTAGATCTGCGTGGCTACGGTAAATCTACTCGACCCCCTGAAATGGACCAGCCTGCTGATCAAAATCCTCCTATTGTCAGAACAGATACTGCGGTCAAGGATGTTTCTAGTGTAGTTGATTACATCTTGAAAAAGCGCAACATTCAGAAGATGAATTTACTCGGCTGGTCTTGGGGTACAACCATTATGGGTAAATACACTACTGAGAATAATGAGAAGGTGAATAAGTTAGTTCTTTATGCGCCACAGTGGTTACGTCAAGGTGGGGCACCCTTAACAGATAAAGGTGGTCCACTGGGAGCCTATCGTGTGGCCTCAATTGCAGACGCTAAAAATCGTTGGCTAACGGGCGTTCCTGAGAGTGCAAAAGCTACGCTTATTCCACCAGGCTGGTTTGAAAAATGGTCTGAAGCCACATTTGATACTGACCCATGGGGCAGAACACAAACACCTAAAAAGCTCAGGGCTCCTAACGGTACAGTTCAAGATGCGAGAGAGTTTTGGACTGCCGGAATTCCTGTGTATGAACCTAAAAATATTCGTGTACCAGTCATGCTAGTGCACGCAGAGTGGGATGCAGACTTACCAAGCTACATGCTTTATGAATACTTCACAAAATTAGAAAATGCACCCTACAAAATCATGCTCCAGATTAGTGAGGGCACTCACACGATCATTATGGAAAAGAACCGGATGTTGATGTTTACGGGAGTGCAGGAATTCTTGGATAGCAATTTCAAGCCAGAGAAGTAGGCCGCTGGTGCTAGAGGCGCTATAAATTTGCTTTATCTGGATCAAGCCTTGGCTTCACGCCAGCGACCGCAAAGGCCTCTAGTGGCTCTTTTTTATTGGATAGAATATGCCTGTAATCATTCCCAAGTTTGAGCAAAAACGAATCACCGTCACTTCTGAAGATGGGCCAATAGAAATTGGCTGTCAAATTGGCGGCAATGGCCCACCGATTTTGTTGCTCCATGGTTTTCCGCAAACTAAAGCGATTTGGGAAATCGTTGCCCCTGAATTAGCTAAAAACTTTACTGTTGTTGCTTCTGACCTGCGTGGTTATGGAGAGTCCTCTAAGCCACATGGCAAGGCAGATCATTCGACTTACTCCAAAAGATCTATGGCATCCGACCAGCATGCGCTCATGAAAGCCTTAGGTCATCAGCAATTTTTCTTACTAGGTCACGATCGGGGCGGCAGAGTCTCTCATCGACTTGCGATGGATTATCCAGAGAGTGTTTGGCGTTTGATGGTCTTGGATATTTCTCCAACTCTCAGAATGTATGAGAACACTACGATGGAGTTTGCCAAAGGCTACTGGCACTGGTTTTTCTTAATTCAAGCAGAGCCTATTCCAGAAACCTTAATTGGCGCAAACCCCGAGTTTTGGATTAATAAACATATGGGCCGTCATGCCGGTACAGGTATTTTTTCTGCGGAGCGCTGGGCAGAATATCTTGCAGGTGCAAGCAATCCACAGAGCATGCATGCTATGTGTGAAGACTACCGCGCTGCGGCAACGATTGATTTAATGCATGATCGTGCAGATAGGGAGGCTGGTAAAAAACTCAATATGCCTTTAAGGGTGCTGTGGGGTGAGCATGGCATAGTCAATAAATGCTTTAAACCGATTGAGGACTGGGAAGCAGTAGCCCAGGATGTATCTGGCCGGGCGGTCCCTTGTGGGCACTATATCCCAGAAGAGCTTCCAAGAGAGCTTATTGCTGAAGCTCAATCCTTCTTTAAGTAAGGCTGAGTGTTAAGCTCATTCTTTATTAGCTATTCCTAGTTGAAAGTTCTCTCATGAATCGATCCATCAAAAAACTGTTCCTAATTAGCGCTGTACTAATTTCTATGTCTGCATATGCACAGAAAAATGATGCCATTCTCAACACTGCACAAGTGCAGCAGGCGATTTCTCGAGGAGCCATCGTTTGGGATGTGCGCGATGAAAAAAGTTTCTTAGAAGGGCACATCCCTGGGGCAATCAATATTGGCGAGGTGGGGAGTGTTCTCAGAGACCCCAATAAAGAGGATTACATCGCTACAGAAAAGATACAAAAGATCTTTAATGATGCTGGCTTGAGCATTAATCGGGACATTGTTGTCTATGGTGCACGCGGCAATCCCTATGCGTATTTTGGTCTTTACACCATTCAATATTTTGGCGGCAAGCAAGCTCAGATTTACCACGATGGCTTTGACGGCTGGAAATTGGCTGGGCTACCTATTCAGAAGGAGCGTCAGACATCTGCACCTGTATCAGTAATTCTTCTACCCCAAACTCAATTAGTAGTTTCGAATGAAGAAATGCTCAAGCTTGCTCAATCTAAATCTGTACAGATTTTGGATGTACGGACACCAGATGAATACTCAGGCAAGGATGTTCGTGCTATTCGGGGCGGTCATATCCCCAACTCGGTCAATATTCCCTTTGAAGATAACTGGCAAGATCCTGCTACGGCAATCAAACTGAGCAAAAAACAGCTTACAGACAACTCTGGCATGAGTTTAAAAAATGAGGCAGATCTTAAAAAGCTCTATGCCAACTTAGACCCAGACAAGGAAACAGTCGTATATTGCCAAAGTGGTGTTCGGGCCGCTGAAACAGCAGTTGTCTTGAAAAACCTTGGATTTAAAAAGGTAAAGGTTTATGACTCATCCTGGCTTGGGTGGGGGAATAATTTAAAAGCGCCTGTTGCTGATGAGTCTATCCTCAACGTTGGGGCATTAAATGCCAAGATGAGTGCAATGCAAAATAAAATTAATCAGCTCGAAGAGGCACTTAAAGCAAAAAGTAACTAGAGCTATCTAGCAATTTTGCTTACAAGAGTTATGGGGCAACATTAGGTAATTTTTTGCCGAGTGGCGGGCAAGGCATCACAATCTCAGGATCAACTGCCAGAATTTTTTTATTCTTACCTGGATAGCTGACTCTCGATAAAAGATCTCTTAATAAATTTAAGTGCGTCTGTTTTTTATTATTCGCGTTCACAACTATCCAAGGAGCCTTAAGCGTGCTAGTTTTTTTGAGCATGAGATTTCGCAAAGTACTATATGCTGCCCACTTACTTTGAGCTTGTTTATCGATCGGACTCACCTTCCACTGCTTTAATGGATCAACTTTTCTGGCTTCTAGGCGCTCAGCCTGCTCCTGCTTGTCAATATCTAAATAGTACTTAATGATCTGAATGTCAGATTGCACTAATAAATTTTCAAATTGGTTCACTGAGGCCATGAATTGTTTGTATTGCAGATCTGTACAGAATCCCATCACTTTTTCAACACCAGCTCTGTTGTACCAACTGCGATTAAAAATAGTTAACTCGCCCGCTGAGGGAAGCTCAGCAACATATCGTTGGAAATACCATTCGCCTTTCTGGTGCGAGGTAGGTATTCCTAGAGCGACCACATGGGTTTCACGGGGACTCAGATGTTGAATGATGCGTTTAATGCTACCGTCTTTGCCAGCGGCATCTCGTCCTTCCAAGATGATTAAAAGACGTAAGCCACTCGTAATGACCTGACGTTGAAGCTTAACTAACTCAATTTGTAATAATTGATTTAGATGGTCATCATAATCATCATGTTTACTGGACTTAGCAGATTTACTCAAATCTAAGGTGCTAACCCTGTTGCAGGCGCAGGAGCTTTAGGCGCTTTTTTAGCGGCCACTTTTTTCCTGGGTGCTTTTTTAGCAGGTGACTTTTTAGCAACCACTTTCTTGGAAGGAGTCTTTTTAGCAGTTACTTTTTTGGTAACTGACTTTTTAGCGACTTCTTTTTTATCAAGTTTATTTAGTGCGTTAGCCAACTTATCAATGAGTTTTTCGCGATCAGACTCTAATTTGTCTAGTTTTTTCATTAATTGCTTAACTAATTTTTTTTGACTCATCATTTTCTCCTTGGATCAGAATTTTATTGCCGTCTGTACATTCATCCTACGAGCTATTAAGTCTACTTGCAAGGGATTCTTATCAGCAACAGAATTCATTCTGAACTCATTAATTGGTGCTACATTGAGTAGGTATGTTCAAAACCCTGACTTCGTTACCTAAAACCGTTTGGTTAATAGGGCTGATTAGTTTTGTAAATGACTCAGCAAGCGAGATGTTGTATCCCTTAATGCCTCTTTATCTAGCTACGGTATTGATGGCGGGCCCCAAAGCCATTGGCCTTATTGAGGGTGTTGCTGAAGCAACCGCCAGCTTATTTAAGTTATTTTCTGGTGTGATTATTGATCGAACCAAAAAAACTAAGCCATGGATTGTTATCGGATATTTCCTCGCTGGCATTGGCAGACCTTTAATTGCATTTGCTAGTTCTTGGTTTGGGGTTTTATTAATTCGCTTTACTGATCGTCTTGGTAAAGGTCTCAGAAGCTCACCCAGAGATGCTTTATTAGCAGAGAGTGTTCCAGCAAGCCAACGCGGTATGACCTATGGCCTGCATCGCTCCATGGATAATGCTGGCGCGGTCGTTGGCCCCTTGCTCGCAGTCTATTTACTGTCGATTCAGGTGCCGCTAAGAGATATATTTTTATGGGCCATCATTCCGGGAATGATTACCGTTGGTCTAGTACTTTTCATAAAAGAGCCGCCGCGAGAGGATCTTGCCAGTTCACCGACGAAATTTACGTGGACACTTGAGGGCATGCCAACGGAATTTAAGCGTTATATTTTCGCTGTTGGATTATTTGCACTTAGTAATTCATCAGACATGTTCTTGCTTCTTAGGGCAAGAGAGCTTGGCGTGCCACAAGAGCAAATACCATTGTTGTGGGCTAGCATTCCTTGATCACCACTGTATTTGGAACTCCGCTTTCTGCCTTATCAGATCGCTATAGCCGCAGAAAATTTATTGCGCTGGCATGGACTGCTTATGCTTTTATTTACTGCGCAATGAGTTACCAAGGACTCACAGTTGGATGGCTTTTTGGAGTATTCGCACTTTATGGATTATTTAAGGCAGCCACTGAGGGTGTGGAGAAAGCATTGGTCGCTGATCTGGCGCCTAAGGGCCACACTGGGACCGCCTTTGGTTGGTTTAATCTTTGCTCAGGAATCATGCTCTTACCAGCCTCACTCATATTTGGCTGGCTTTACGAATCGAGCAGCCCTACAGTAGCGTTCCTCTTTTCTGGGCTATGCGCGAGTTTGGCAGTGCTACTCTTAGTTTTTTGGGTCAAACCTAAAGAACTTTAAGATTAAAAAACTAAAAAACCTAAATAAATCAATTATTTAGGTTTTTTTCTAACGTTTTACTGCTGTTTACTCTGGATGAAAGTTATTGCTGGCCATAAAGCTGATGGTTCTTTCAAAGCCTAAAATGCGGATATAACGCCAAGCGATATCGCGGTATTTATTGTCTAGATAGCCAATAGCGACCTCAGGAGTCCTTTTGGACAGGTCGATTTGTTCAATTGCACGGGCCCAGCGTTTGAGTCTTGTTGACATATTTGTCACCTCCATGACCATACAACGCATCAGAATTGGGTAGAGATGACAAGAATTTCTAAATATTTAACAAATATCTTAAGAGCTTAAAACCCTTAAATTGAGACCACTTTATGGGGATTGAGGATATTTTGGGGGTCCAGAGCCTTTTTTAGGGCCTTCATCAGATCATGCGCCACAGCACCCTTGTGCGCTCTTAAGTCAGCCAATTTGAGTTGTCCAACCCCATGTTCTGCTGATATTGAGCCCTGGCAACGCTCCACTTGGGCATAAACCAACTCATGGATAGCCTTTTCATGGCTTAGATTGAACACCTTTGGGTCCAATCCTAGAGGCGGGGCAATGTTGTAGTGGAGGTTGCCATCACCCAAATGCCCAAAATTAATGATCCTTACCCCCGGGTACTTTTGCCTCATCAGAGAGTCAGTGTCCTGAATAAAGCTTTCTAAAGATGAAAGGGGGATTGTGATGTCATGCTTTAGATTGGCGCCTTCTTCGGCTTGTGCCAGCGTAATGTGCTCACGCATATGCCAAAACGCATTGGCTTGACTCAGGTTGCTAGCAATGACTGCATCGCTAATGAGATTGCCTGAAAAGGCTTCCTCCAAAATAGTTTCGAGTAGTTTTCGAACATGCTCCTCACTTTCATGATCGGAGAGTTCAATCAACACAGTGAAGGGTGGATTTCCTTTTAAGGGATTGGCCATCTGTGGGAAGTGTTTTTCATTTAAGGCTAATGATTCTTGAGTCATCATTTCAAAACCCGTCAGCAATGATGTTGCACGCTTCTGGAATAGAGTCAGTAGAGCAATCGTAGATGCAATATTGTCAGTGGCAACTAGTGTTGTCCATTGAGAGACTGGCAGTGGATAAAGCTTCATGACCGCTGCTGTGATAATGCCTAGAGTGCCCTCTGAGCCAATGAAAAGATCACGTAAATCATAACCAGTGTTGTCTTTGCGTAAACCTTTTATACCATTCCAGATCTCACCTTGAGCGGTAACAACCTCAAGCCCTAAGCAAAGATCGCGAGTATTGCCATAGCGTAGTACATTCGTACCACCAGCATTGGTAGCCAAGTTGCCGCCAATCATGCAACTACCTTCTGCGCCAAGACTGAGCGGAAACAAAAAATCTTGTGCTGCGGCTTTTTCTTGAACAGCCTGCAAAATACATCCCGCTTCTAAGGTAATCGTTTGGTTGGCAGTATCAATCGCACGGATTTGATTCATGCGCTTGAGATTGAGAATGACTTGATTGCCGCTATTGTCAGGCGTAGCACCACCACAAAAACCAGTATGTCCTCCTTGCGGAAC
>Ga0114968_10003751_pt1 | contig 11374 bp, 12 predicted proteins | sample M_130807_EF_Meta_FD_87020 | JGI IMG/M metagenome (GOLD analysis project Ga0114968, IMG submission 87020) | Freshwater microbial communities from Lake Montjoie, Canada to study carbon cycling - M_130807_EF_MetaG | ecosystem: Environmental > Aquatic > Freshwater > Lake | place: Lake Montjoie... | reverse complement strand
CTTGAGCGGTTGGGTTGAAGGCGTATGATCGAAAACGGACGGGTGGCAGAGCGGTTTAATGTACCTGACTCGAAATCAGGAGTAGGGGAAACCCTACCGTGGGTTCAAATCCCACCCCGTCCGTGTCTGCGAGGACGGGGTAAGTCTTTCATCCTGGAGGGGTAACTAGATTTGCGCAGGGGTAGGTCTTCCGGGGCGCAAATCCCACCCTGAATTTCTGATCGGGTTCCGAGTCTGCGAGGACGGGGTAAATCTTTCATCCTGGAGGGGTAACTAGATTTGCGCAGGGGTAAGTCTTCCGGGGCGCAATTCCCCCGCTTATGCGGAAAGCCAGCCCATCGCGGAGCGAGTAACCAGAATAGAGAGGGGCAGGTCTTAGGGGCCCAATCCCACCCCTTTCAAAATTACGCCGTGACAGCGTTTTAGGACTCATTTATCAATTTTACCCCCTTCGGGATATTGTGATTTCTTAAGCAGTGTGCTTAATTGCTAGGATATGCGAAAGCATGTGTGGGCCTTATCTTGTTTTGTTCTACTGTTACTTAATCAGAATAATGCCTCAGCTCAGCAAGCTATTGGTTGGCCTTTAACTTTGCCGGTCCGTCCGACGTTGCCACTCCCATTGCCGAGTATCGGTGGATATCTGGTCTCTTGGTCGGTATCAGGGGCAGCGACATCAAGTCAGATTTACTTAAATCCCTCGGCTGTACCAATGGTTGCGCGTTATAATATAGTCAAATTCTGTCCCGCTCTAGCTTCAGGTGCCAGTGGCACCTACGCTGCAGCAATTAATACTTCTGGTCGTGCAATTGTTTGGTCAAGCACGGGAATGCCTGGTCAATTAACATCAACAGAGAAAAGTGTCCCAAATGGAGCATTAAGTGGAGTCAGTGATTTGGTGGTTACTTCTTATATGAATCCTATAGTGTTAGCACTTAAACAAGACGGAACACTCATTGCTTGGGATCCATCTAGCGAAACGCTAGTGCAACTACCGAGTGAGTTGCAGAACGATATTGTGGCTATATCAGCACCTACAAGTGGTGCGCCTCAAAATGGAATTCTAGCTTTAAAAAGCTCTGGTTTAGTAATATCTGCAGAGATCTTTCAGTCTGGGGGTTGGCCTCAAGTTAGTTTTTCGTTAAATTTAAAACCTGTCCCGCCCGAAGCTCAATTAGGCATAGTAAAAATATCACATGGCGAAAACGGTGTGCCTTATGCCTTTAGAGAAGACGGGAAAGTTATTTCCTGGAATTCAGGTATTATGGGCAACGAGATCAATTTACCTTCAGAACATAATTCTGGGGTTGTTGATATTCAGTCTTCTGTAGCACTTTTGCAAAATGGAAAAGTAATCGAATGGGATGCTGGAAATCTGAGAACCACTACTCCATCTGAACTGAATGCTAACGTAGCAGCAATAGCGATACCTCTCTGGGGTTCGACTAGGATAGCCTTAACCAAAGACGGAAAAGTATTAGGCTGGGATATTCAGGGGAATATTCGCGATGTTCCGTCTGGATTGAATAGCGGCATTGTAAAAATTGGGTATAAAGATGGTTCGTATTGGGCGCTTACGAATCAAGGAAGAGTAGCTACGTGGCAAGATAGTGGGGCTACAACTTTCACCCTTATGCCCTCTCCGGCCTCTATTCAGGGTGGGGTTCTGTCGTTCTATGTAGGAAATACTACAGGCACTTCGCCTCATTTCGCAATTGTTGGAGAAGACCAAGCTGTAAGTGTGTATTGTGGACTGCCTCTTGATGTCTTGGCTGATCTTGTAGCCAGAAGAATCGGACTTAACCCATTGAATTATGGATTGGCTCCGAAAACATACGTTGATGATGTGGCCGGAGCGGCCCAAGCCAGGGGAGTTGCATCGGTCACCCAAAATCCACGGACCTACAGTCTTTACACCCAGAGCGAATACCAAACGAGTCAGGCCACCGGGGTGAATGCTGTGCTGGCATCTCCCAATGCATGGAGCCTTTATACCGCAGGGCAAATTCAGGATATGTCGATTGGAAATCCTCTTCTCACAAAGAATCAAAACGGAACCTTTGTTCTTAACTATGACATCGAGCAAAGCAACGATCTTAAAACATGGACCCCTTATCGGGTAAAGGCAGAGGAGCTCACTGGTCTGCCTACGGACAAGGCGTTTGTGCGGATTAAAGCGAAGCAGTAGGTCTGCAGTCCCCGGCTCCTCCCTAACCTCCAACAAATTCCAGCAGCCTGATTGATATGAGTTCAGGCTCGAAGGGGGTTGGTAATTTTGGTAGGATTTTTGATGGGGAATGCGGGAAGTTGATCCCGTGACAGTTTTGCGATAGAAAACTTGCAGGTCTTGCGATTCGGGCGAGACAAGCAACAGCTTCGAGCTCAAAAAACATTTGTTTGAACTTATATTTAATTATTGAAAAACAACTCCTCTTAAATTAAATCTACTCGCGTGAAAAATCTCCCATCATTTCTTTGTGGAATTCTCTTTGCCTGTTCCGCAAAGGGTGCGGATACCTTTGCTATAAATGGAAAAGACATTATTGTTCCGGCACCAGAAGGCTTTGTCCGTGTCACAGATGAAATGACCGGGCTAAAACGATTCTTCCAGTATATCCAAGACCCTGGGACTGATACTCTTGCGCGATATATATCGGAATCCGACGTTCCCGCTGCAATGGCGGGTGAAGTTGTCAAGCTTGACCGGTATTTTATTGTTAAAATAAATAAGCAACTTCGGAGTATAACGATGGGAAAGGAAGACTTCTCTAAGCTTAAAGAAAGAGCGAAAAGCGAAAACAAAAACATGTTTGAAGAGGTAAAGTCAGAAATTACCCAGCACGCCAACAAGATAAGCCAAGGAATCAGTCAAGAATTTGATATAGACTATGCCACAAACATATCATCGATAGTTCCACTTGATCCTCATTACGAGTCAGATAACGCATTTGGTTTTTCCATGTATATGAAGCGTCAAGATACTGTTGGCTCTCAAAAGATTAAAACAATAATTTCTGCAACCGCTATATTTATCAATACTTCTGGCACACTCTTGTTCTTATATGGATATGCCCCTCAAAATCAACTTGAGTGGACAAGGAGTGCTTCGACAAAGTGGGCGGAGAGCGTGATAGCGATGAATACTCAGCCTCCATTAACTTCACCGACCACTCAAGGGCGAGGATTTAATTGGGGGAAGATTATTGCTAAGGGATTAACTGGTTCAATTGCTTTTCTTTTAATCGGCCTGATTGGAGGCGCGATAAGCCATTTCGATAAAAGAAAAACGAGCAAACATATTACAGAACTAATTTATATTTCACGTAATGGGCAGGATGAGGGCCCATATAATGCACAACTAATTCAACAGATGCTTGCGGATGACAGCATTGATGTGAATACTCTCGCATGGAAGGAGGGGTTGTCGGAGTGGATTCCGTTAGCTCAGATTCTTGGCTCCGTTCCGCCCGAGCCCTAAGGCATCTCAGAGCGTTTGCGTGGGCTTTCTATGCGAGCTTCAGCTTTTGCCTTGGCCGATTCAGCAAGGGCAAAGGCTTTTAAGACTTATCAAACTCCAGCCTGTATGAAAATCTTCCTTTTAGTCTCCTTTTTTGCAGTCCCCTGCATAGCCCAAGAGCTAGCCGTTGGTGGCGAATATCGCCTCTATCGTGATGGTAAACCCCGCATTTGCCGTATCACAAAATGGCTTGGCGGAAGCTTCTATGAGGCCACCGGAAGGGATAGCCAACCCCCGATTTGGGGTCCGGCTGAACGTAAAGACAGTAAGGGCAACCCATGGTGGCCTCAATACATTTGGAAAAAAGAGGTTGAAATAATCAATTTAGATCAATTCGGGAGAGTTGTGTTGTTGCGCAAGCCAAACGGAGACAAGCCGGACAATTGGAGGCCCCATATCTGGAATACCCAATGGATGCCGGACTCGGAAAAGAAGTAGATCCCGTGACAGTTCGTGACAGCATAGTCACAAGTCGAATCAATTTCTCGCACAATGTCGCAATATAAGTCCTTGATAGTATTGATAATCAACTAGTAGCGAATAGTTTCAAATCCCACCCCGTCCGAGTCTGCGAGGACGGGGTAAGTTCCAACTCGCCAGAGGCGATATTTGATTAGCGCGGGGGCAGGTCTGCGGGGGCGCAAATCCCACCCCGTTCGCGTATCAGGGACAATTCATTTGGCGTCATCGTCTGAGGGGGAGGGTCCAAATCCCCAAAGGGAGAAATCCAAATCGTTCTCCCTTTTCGTCTGAAAATCAGCCGGCTGGCCTTCCACCCAAAGATTTCGGATTTTGGTCATTCGAGGGGACTGAATGAGCAGGGCCGGGGCGTACTTGCCCTTACCCATCAACATCTCCTCGCCGTTGGCTCCAAGAAAGATCACCAGATTGTCCTCTTCCGTTTTTTTGTTGGATAGATCTCCGAACTGTTCCCGCCAGACAGTTTGGGCTCTGCCTTCGGTCCAAGGGCTCTTTCCGCTGAAATAGCGGATCTGAACGCACTCTCCGGAGAGAAAAAGGTACTGGGCCTGACGCCCGGTCGTAGCCTTGTCCTCTGCCACGGCTAAAACAAAGGTCCGATTGTACAGCAGGGTTTCCCGCACAACTGCGAGGTTCTTTAAAATCTTAAGATCCGTCAGCGACTTGCCCAACTCAGCAAAGGCCAACCCTGTCCCTAACATCCAGATACACGCAAGAAACAAGCCTCTTCGCATCCATCTACTATATTCTGTTCTATCAATTCCGTCGACTCGCGCAGAAGCAGGAAAATCGTATGCCATTCGGGCTAGTTGGGAAAACCTTCCCGATAGCACATTCTTATCAATGATTTAAAAAGCTTAACATGAAAACCATCGTTGATGCATTTATCACAAAACCTAAGCCCTATGGCGTTTCATTACCTTCTTGGTCTTTGGCATCGAGTTTCTTCTTTTCTTCCGCGCTGGATTCTTCGGATGTAGTCTGAGCCGACCCTACTGAAGATGCGTGTGTCGATTCACCGGTGTTCCGTGCTGATTTGACATCTTCCTTATCGCCTTCACGAGCAGCAGCATTATCTATTTCAGTGCTTGAGACCTCTGGGGAAGATCTTCCTGCTTCGCTCTCTTTGGAGATGCCTTTCTGTCCGGTACTTTTAAAATCTTCTATTGGTCTTTTACCCTGACTTTCTAATGAGTCTGATTGGGGAGTGATGGTTGCCGTGGCATCCTTTGATGGAAGTTCGGAATCTTTTCTACCTGAAGAAATATTAAAACTAATTATTTGGCTTAACCTGGGGTCGCACTTTTTGTAAATTCTTGTTGTAGTCATCTACATTTTCAATCTTGTTTGCATCCATAAGAAGAAATGCTTTTTGTTGTAGTCGAAAATTCTCATTTTGCTTGGCGCTTATGATCGACTGGATTCTGGACCGTTCGCGCGAACCCTCAGAGTTCATTACAGAGTATTTTCTTTTTTGCTCTTCAAGCATTCGTATCTCCTGTTTGTTGGATTCAATCTGACTCTTTACGATATGATATTCAGCACCTCTTGTGACACAGTCATACTTTGCATAAGTTGTTTGGGCAATGAGTGGAGGAACAAGAAAAAATAATGCACTTAAGAACGTGGTAACTAGTCTTCTGTACAGATAACATCCCATAAGACATCAGATTGAATAACGTGTATTCGCTTAATTACAACACCAAACCATTACCCCTAGAAAATACTACAAACACGTGTTGGTCAACAGTATGCATGGCTTTATGAATTGAAGTAACCCACTGTCGTTATTCAAATAACTTCTTTTAAGTCTTAATAAACGCGATTATCGTGAATCATTAATCAAAAGGGGATATGAAAAAATCGAGAAGAGCCTCACAAGGAAGTAATAAGCTCATTCTAGCTTTCGTAACGGTTTTGGGTATAGCCACGCTTTTATCTATCATTTTTACAGACAACATCCTTAAAAAAATCGGTACAAATGAGCAGAGTATCAATATCGAAAGATTTTTAACGAACTCCACAAGCTTTGGCGGTGAAACATATAAAATTACTATTAAAATCGAAGATCTTATTTTAACAAATGAAATCTGCGGCATATACGCAGTTAAACTGAATCAAAATACAAATCATGTGAAACTAGGTCTTTTAATACCAAATAACTGTTACACTCAAGGGGTCTGCAAGGGGCAGCAATTTGGTGTCACGGCGGCTATATCCTCCAAAGGATTTCTAGTGGCTAAAAAAATCGAAAAACTATAACTCTTACGAATAGAGTGCGATTCCATATGTCTATGAGTAGGCATCTTTTCAGCTGTTTCTCCGCAATTCTTTTTGCTTCCAGCACAATCAACTTGGGAGGGGAGACTTCCACAAGTGGCTTAAAAAAACAGGAATATGAGGTTCTTTGGAACGGAGAGAACTGGGATAGAAGAGAGTTTCAGGAAAGTGAAATCGAGAGCTTTCTAAATTCAAGCCCTGATGTTAATATAAAAGCTGAACTATATTGCAATTCATTGTCCGCATTATCGGTCGTAAAGCCCGATCATACGACTGGTATTGCCAACTCTCAGCATGTGCAGAATCTAATTCAGAATACTCCCTGCCCGCAATTAGACTGGCATCTCGTAAATGCGATCCAGTTTTATGAAGCGCTTCAAGTAACTCATTCAGAACTAAAAAGAAAAGAAAGGGTCCTCCAAAAAGAGGCTAAGGATGATGAAGAAGAGCTACGAAGATACGAATCCCAAATACGTGGCAGTACTATTCTTCCACAGAGAATTGAGGAATTCCTGAGGTTGCGTAGGGAAGTTCAGGAGAAAAGGGAAAAAGAGCGGGGGAAAAGAAGCGCTGATCTGAAAAGAAGTGAGGCACAATTCATTGAATGCGAAACTCATATTAAGCATGAAATATTGTCCTATCTTATGCTTATGTTCGCCATCAAAAAACTCGAAAATGTGTTGATGGCTTATGCACTATGTAACGCATATTATCCCGATCCGTCGGGCTATGAAACGATCTGGAAAACCATCTGTAAAGAAAAAGTGGACATTGCGAACAACAAAATCTTGTCTGACATCCAAGAAAAAACCCGGAATAAATCTTTTGGTAAAGCCTTCATTCGAGAAGAACTGGTAAATGTTGCTTCCCATTTTACAGAGCGAATCTCAAGCATGCCTTCATCCCCGAAGGTTACTTATCAGAAGGCGCTAACTGAAGTCCAAAGAATCTACAATCAAACAACTGAAATAACGAATGCAATTCGTAGGAAGGAGTTGAAAAAGGCCTTAAATCTTCTGAAAGAGTATTATCCTGATAGCTCGGCGCTTTTGGCATTCGCTAAAATTAGTTATGAGGACAGAATTCTTTTACTAAGCTTTATTGAAGCCTGTCGAAAGTCAGAGGAAGCATTAAGGAATGGAGACACAGTTAAAGCAAAAGCTGTTCTTTTTCATATTAAGGAGTTGTCCATCGATTTTGATTTAGCATCCGCAATCCGTGAGGCCAATAAAAAGGAGGCCGAGATTCAGGCATGTCTTAGGAAAGCATATGAGGCAGCTTCACGAGGCGATGACAAAGACCTTGATCTTCAAATAGAAAGTCTTAACAAAATCGCTTCCGGCAACATCTACGTCTTTGATCAAATAAAAAAAGCAACTGAACTAGGGCTTATTCAAAGAAACAAGCTCATTGAACTGGATAAACTGTTGAAAGAATGGGATGTTAAAAAGATATACAACTGGCAGAAGTCGCAGAACAAGCTGCAAGATAAAAACAGACAACAAAAGCTCGAGGAAGCTATTGAACAATATCAGAACCAACAAGCTTCACTTGAAAAAGTTAAGGCTATTGCCGCGCTTCCAGGTGGTTCTTATGCGGCATGGGAGGAGGCCGATAACGAGACAAAAAAGGATCCTAGAAATGAAGAGCTTATATTGTTTCAAAAACAACTTGCCTTAAAAACTACTTCATACGTGGAACCGCTTCAAATTGGGGATTCCATGAATGCCGAAGAGAAAACAGGGTCTGCTTTCTATTATTATCTTGTAGCCGTGGACGCCTACCCGGAGGGGAAAAAGGCAAAAGATAACCTACGCAAAATAGCTGAGGAAGTTGCTGCTCAATACAAAAATAATCAATACTAGAAATGAAAACGGAGTATTCTTTTTTCACCTTTTTTCAGTCTTTTTTCTCATGGAGAAAAAAGAACGGGGTTTACCTTAATTAAACTACGTATTTTCTGCCATGCTTCCTTCTTCATATTTCGGCATAGCATCTTCATGAAGAAGCTTATTGGCCTCCAGCGTTACTTGGCCCTTTTTCTGTTTCTTGTTCTCTGCCCAAAGTTTCAGGAAGATAGTCTGCTGGAAGCCAGGATGAATCAGATGCGGAAAATCTTTCGGGAGCTTAAGAAGGCCATGTCAGCTCCAACTGATGCCGACAAGCGAAGTCCCTTTTGTGGGAGACTGATCTAAAGACTGCCATCGAAGAATCCAAAGCCCTCGAGCCTGAAAAGGCCTCGAACATACCGACAGATCAAAAGACGGCTTTTCTTAAGAGTTACAAGAACAAGATGGATGAGTTGGTTGACGAAATCGTTTCACTGGAGAGAGCTATCGAAGCGGGCAAGTGGGATGATGCAAAAGGCCCTTGTGGGCATGATCAATCAGTTGCAACGAGAAGGGCATCATAAGTACCGCAGTGATAGCAACGAGCCCTAGACCTTTAATGCGGGGTAACTTGGAGAGATAATAATCGTGAACTGGCCCTCCGTGATTACTTTTTCCAAGTTAGGGGGGAGGGGCTAGGTTCAACCGATTCGATACAAAAAAGGGGGCTGTTTAGGGGTAGATACAGGCTTAATGGATTGGCATACCACGTGGGAACTCTATGATGTATCATGAAGCAAATTCTTTTTCTTGGACTAATCTGCGTTTTCAACTTGAGTCAGGCGGAGAGTTCCGATCCAAAATCTAGGACTCATTCGGACTTAAAGCCGGTGGCGGTTGATTCACTAATCGTGGATGTTCTTTCCGATGATGTCAGTGACACCTATGTCAGCAAAACGACCTTCTCCGAATCGGAATTGTCAAATGTGGTCAAAGCAGGAGCGAAGGTTGTATCCGGGAAAACTCTTCTCGTCGCCAATCTTGGTTATGGTCTCCGGTTGCGTACCAAGGCGGGGTCGACTGAACACGTGCTTCTTTTCGACACGGGAACCGAGGGACAGGCCTTCCTTCATAATTGCAAGGCGATGGGGGTCGATCTAGGAGGAGTGGAGTCCATCGCGATCACCCATGGGCATTGGGACCATATGGGAGCTTTACCCCAAGCCATTCCGGCGATTGTGGCCAAACGTGGCCGTGGGAATGTTACGATTCACGTGAATCAGGATATGTTCGTGGAGCGTGGGGTGGAACTTTCCAAAAAAGAAATTATCCCGGTAGAAGAAGTGATCACCCAAAGTAGTATGGAGGCTTTGGGTGCTAAAGTCGTGAATGACCCTCACGCGAGGGGTCTCTTAGATGAGCATTTTTATTATAGCGGGGAGATTCCGCGGGTTTCCTCGTTCGAAAAAGGGCGTCTAGATCACCTGTGCCGATCGAGCCATAGTTCGGCTTGGCATCCAGACCCCTTGTTAATGGATGAGCGGATGGTGGTGGTGAATGTGAAAGGGCTTGGTTTGGTTGTTTTTAGCGCTTGTTCGCATGCTGGGATTGTGAATGTTTGCACCGAAGTGAAGAGGCTCTTTCCAGATATTCCCATTTATGCGGTCATGGGGGGGCTCCATTTGGGGGGAGTGATGGAAAAGATTATCCCACAGACCGTTCAGGGGCTAAAGCCGTTTGATATTTCTCATATCATCACCGGGCACTGCACAGGATGGCGGGCTCTTCATGCTTTGGCCAATGCGTATGGGGACCGTGTCAGTCAGTCCGCAATCGGAACAACCTATACTTTCGAGAAGAAGTCTTCCCAGGATACTGCTGGAACCGCAAAGGCAAAATAGGGTCGATTAGGTTTCATGCCCGAATTTTTCGGGTGTGAGGTCAAGGTTCAGGTTCGAGTCCGGAGAAGTGAAATCAGAGCAATCGATTCGAACTACTTACTGATGTGATGGATTGGCTTGCCGTTGGTGTCCGAAAGCATTCCAAAAGCACCTAGGCAGTACCCCTTGGTTTCAGCGCCTTCGATTCCACAGCGGGTACAGGTAAAGAACTTGCCCGTACCCGCACTAGTTTGCGATGGGGAACCGTCCTCCGCTTTTGTGGGTTCAGAGCCGGTAGGGGATGTTGCGGCCGTGCCGGAGCTTGTGGAGGATCCCCCCGAAGATGATGCTCCAGCGGAAGAAGACGAGGCCGAAACCTGTGATGTTGAAGCGGGGCTACTGATGCTCTGGGCGCTAGATTCGTAGTTGTTTGCCGAAATATTTTTAACTCCGGATTCATATGAGCTCTTGGGAATATTTGCGACACTCGATTCGTAAGGGTTGTTGTTTGCGATTCCCTTCACTTGGGCTGAAGCCAGTGAGGCGAACAGGATGGAGAGGGGGGTGCTGAGAAGGAGATGCGTTGCTGATCTGTGCATGGGACTATTTGGCCATATTTCTTAATGGAAACAATCAAATAGGAGGGTTTGTGGGAGATCCAATTCGGACTTGTCGGGGGAAGGGGGGATGCCTCAGATTAATTCCAATGAAAAAAACCACTCTCGTGCTTGCCAGCCTACTCGCGGTCAATGTATGGGCCCAGAATCCACCACCACCTCCCCTTGATAACGGAAGCGATTACGACGGCTATCCCTACGACGGGTATTATTACGCTGGAGGATATTACGGATATGGTGGCTACGCCGGAAGAGGTCGGGATTGGAACAACTATTCCGATGGTCGGTACCAGGATCGAGGGAATCATCGGGGTGCTGACCGGGCCCGTGGTGGTGGTCGCCGCTAGTTGATTTCTTCGCGTACGTGAAACTCATTCTCCAAGATTTCTTGGAGGGCAGCCGTTGCTGCCGATAGTTCCTTCGCAAGGAGCGTGGATGGTGAGTTGGCGATCGCTACGGCACATCGTTGGGCAAGACCCTGGGAGGGGTTGGTCTCTGTAATCTGTTCGATCATCTCTTTAATTTCTTGAATCTTTTGCCGGGTGGTTTGGATGACATGTCTGGATTGGGTTTCGGAGACTTCGCCTGAGGTGACTCGGCGGATTTGTCGGCATTGAAAGAGCTGGCACCGATGGGGTCGACTCTCGTAGATCATGCACTGGTTATTCTGATGGGCAGAGCACGGTTGACGAAAGGTGGTAACCCCCTTCTTTCTTTTTAGAATCAGGCCTAAAGAGGAGAGAGTACGAGGGGAATCGTTGGTTTGAAGGG
>Ga0114968_10003747_pt1 | contig 11381 bp, 17 predicted proteins | sample M_130807_EF_Meta_FD_87020 | JGI IMG/M metagenome (GOLD analysis project Ga0114968, IMG submission 87020) | Freshwater microbial communities from Lake Montjoie, Canada to study carbon cycling - M_130807_EF_MetaG | ecosystem: Environmental > Aquatic > Freshwater > Lake | place: Lake Montjoie... | reverse complement strand
GAATTAATATATAACATTATATAATGAGATCCTATTTTTTCTAATGAAATACCTAAGATTACAACAATTGATAATATAAATAGTTTTAATACTTCACGTCTCGACATTACCATTCTATCCCAAAATGAATATTCTGGATGTCGTTGATGATAATAATTATTAAATGTTTCTTTTGTTCTCATTTGCGGTTGCTGCTGTTGCATTTGTGCATGTTGTTGCTGTTGTTGCATTTGCGCCTGTTGTTGCTGTAATTGAACTTGTTGTTGATATAAATTATCTTTTTCCTTTTCTTTTTCTTTAAATGAAGGTTGTTGTGGCATATCTTCATAGTCTTCTGTATTATTTGCATATGCTAAATTTAATTCTGTCATTCTATATTTTACTAAATATTTTTAATATCTTATAATTAGATAAGAGAATGGCGGATTATAATAAAATTATAAATATAATATCAATCATCTTAATTTTAATAATTTTATTTATTATTTTATTTGGATGTCAATACCAAAGATATAATTATTATGAACGTTTTGAAAATAATAAAGACGAAGAAAAAGAAAAGAAAGATGAAACGAATCTATCTAGTTTTGAAGAAAATATATTAAAACGATTATCGGATGGTTCTTTAAAAACCGAAGGATTAACTGAACTTATCAAGCAAGAAAAATTTACAGAAAAAAATTTAAATAATATTATTACTCATGTCGAAAAATTCAGAGGCAATGTTTAATCATCTTCTTCCTCAAAAATATCTTTATCATAAATATTCTTTTTATATTTCAATTCATTTTCTTTATAAATATCGAATACTTTATCGCGTGAATATTCGTCATTATCTTCTTCTTCACTTAATTCTTGTTCTTCGTTTCTGTATTTATAATCAGTATAATTATTTTTATAATTTGGATTTAAAATAGGTTTAAATTCATTTTGTATCGTTAATAATGGTCTATAATAAGTAATGACATATGTAATCATATGATTGACTCCTTTAAAATCATACAAATTGCCCGCAGATGTTTCAAATCGAAATGTTATTTTAGATAATTTGCCAATTGGATGAAATTCTCTGATTGGTAATTTAGAAAGTTCTGTTCTCTCATCATTATATCCTACACTATTTACTTTAAATTTTGCTATACCTAAATTATAATTTGTATACGCAAGAGACCCAAATGCATGTCCTTCTATTTCTGGTGATCGCAATACTATATATTTTTCACCAATGAAAAATACAATGCCGGGTGATGTTATCTCATAATTTCCCGTTTTAACATTATAATAACTATGATAAAATCTAGAATATTTCGCATTTCCTTCATATTTCTTTATATATTTATATTTAATATTATCATCTTCTTGTTGTATATTTAAAGAAAATCCTAAAGTTTCTGCGAGAGTACTATCGTACATATTTAATATAAAAGGTTTTTTGCAAGATAATGTAATTTTATTTGTAAGTTCTGGTGGATTACTGAAATTCACAATTTGTATTGGCGCAGATACATTAATCGGATCTTCCACTGCTTTTGCATTCATGATTGTATTAAAATTCAATAAAAATGTTTGTATCGTATAATTACCAAGTGTCATATCGAGTTTTGTAAATATATTCATATTAGTATTATTTGTATCCAAACCATTTGCAACAAGTGTATCTGTTGCACTATTCGCAATATAAAAATAAAAACTATTATTGTATTTATCCACTGAATACATAGTACGCGGTATACTCGTATCTATAATATCGAAACCAATTACATTTTTAAAAGGTACATTAAAAACAACTTCATAGTAATTTGGATCAGGATAACGTAAATAATCCCTATTTTTGCTATCTACTATAAATAAATAATTTTCTTTTATACTATTATTTTTTAAAAAATCTATATCTTCAATCGACATATTATTTATATATAAAATGTATTATTTATATATCTATTTATTAAAAAATGATAATTTTTTTATTTTATAAATGTAAAAAGCTACTATGATTGAGAATATTCGCGACAAAATGCTTCTTACTCATTCTTTCTATATCCTCAAGTATCTTAAGCAACAACAAGATTACGACAGGATGGTAGAGGATCTGATGTACGAGGACGAATGTTATTACTCGCCCGAATACAACTATCTCATCTTCTCATAAACGCGATCAAGTTGCTTTAAAAAAGACAATTATTTTTTGTCTTTTCATTTTTTGCGGGATATAAATAATAAAAATAAAGATTGTTTATTTTAGATATAAGAAATATGTCAGGAACCCATGAAAAATATTTATTCGAATATTTTTTAGGTTTATTGGGACAAATTAAAGTATATCATTGGTCTACTATGAAATATTCGACACATAAAGCTTTAGATGAACTCCATGAAAATTTAAGTAGTAATATTGATGATATTATTGAAAGTTATATAGGAAAATTTAATATACAACCAATAAAAAGTTTCGATATTCAGATGCATGCAAATTCGAATGTAAATACTTTAATAGAATTCTTAGAAGCAGAAAAAACAAATTTAAAAAATATAAGAGGTAAGCATTTTAAGAGTTGCAGTGAATTACAAAATATTGTCGATGGGATGTTATCATCTATAAATAAAACTATTTATTTATGTAATTTACAATAAATCTTCACAAATTAAATGTTTTAATACATCAACTCCATTATTCATAGGTAATATTCTAAATACCGTCATTTTTAATGATTGAATATTTGCTGTAATATTTGTATTTACATTTGTATTCGTGATATTATTTAAAATACTAATAATTGTTCTTAAATGTACAGATATTTCATCACCATATGTATTATTATTAATTAATACATAAATATCGTCAATATAAAAATTATTATTATATGTAAGCATAGATTGAACAACTTGCTCTGCGAATTTATGATTTCTCATTTTATTTTTATTTAAAAAATTATATAAAAATAATTCATTTTTTTAAATAAATTATTATATTATCATATTTTATATATGATTTACCTTTATCATCTAAATAAACTTTTCGTGTAATTTTTTTAATTTTACTTCCGCCTGCTGTGAATTTTTGTTTTTTCCTTTCCCTTTCGCTTTGCTCAGTACCTTTCTTCTTGATTTCTTGTTCAGCCTCTATCTCAAATATTTCTGCAAATGAATAATGGGTTGGATAAACTAGCCGACGTTCATTTGCAAATAAATTAGCTTTAATAATCTCTTCTTCTTCTATTTCGAGAAATGATACACTGCCCTTATATAAAAATAATATATTATTATTTGTTATATAAATATTTTCAGTGAATTCACTAATTAATATGATGTATGTTATGCCGCCTATAACTAATTTTAATCTAGAATTATTCGCACCATCTAATTCAATATCTGTTACTTTGCCATATGCACAATACATATTTTTACCATTGACGGCAATGAAGTCGTCTAGTTCTTCAGGCGTTAATACTGTTTTCTTCTCGTCATTATGATATAATGTAAATGAATTGTTAAATATATTATTTTTGTAGTCTGTTTTTTGTTCTTTTGTCATTTCTTTAAATTCAAACATACGAAGCACGCGAAGGATGTGAAGGATGCCATATACTCACAGTACGTGAACGAGAAGACATAATATATCTAATATAAATAAATAAAAAATATTATTATTGGAGGTTCTACTGGGTTCTCGTTTTCGTAGCCGATAATTTTTATATAAAAATAAATTATTTTTATATCATAATGACATTTCTTAAAAAATATTTCGTTTTTTCTGCCATTGCGAGTTCCATATTTACATTATATGAAGTTAATACTTGTAAGGTTGAAAGATGGAATGGCACAAAAACAAATATGTTATTTATCGAGAAATCTGCATTCTTAATGGCAAGTATCATTGCAAGTCCTATTATAACACCAATGTATATTTATGAATATGCATATAATCTTGAAATATCATTGCGCAAAGAAAATATTAATAATTATATTGATAGTAAAAATCCAACTAAAATGTTTAATTTCAAAATAATCGAAAAATAAATATTATAAATAATAAATGCCATCCATAAATTATTTTCTCGCTTTCTTATTAATGATATATGATATCCATATTTGTAAAATTGTAAGTTATAATGGAACCATTATAGCCGACGAAAAGTTATGTCTGTATTGATAAAATAATGCAAACTATTATATAGAATATGAATAATACGTGTAGTTCAAATGGAAATAATTTTATATATAAAGGATTTATATTATTATTATTGATAGTATTTTTATCAATCTCTTTATATTTTTATTATAAATCACTTAAGAGCATAAAACATAATGAATTGGAAGGTCGTTGAATACGTACGGTTGGTGTTAATTGAAAATAAGGATTAGTTTTTATTGTTTTCAATTTAGAATTTTTTATTAAAAATTTAGTTATTTTTGTATCATCATAAGGAAATGTATAGACATCTAATAATTTTCCATGATAATAATAAAGAATTGTTTTAAATATAATATAACAATAAATATTACATTCGTCGTACCATTGTTTATCGGGACGTTTCTTTTGCATTTCGAATAATTGATAACATTTGTATAAAGAATATTTAAGTTCAATATCGAGAAGTTTTTTAAAATCTATTTTATATTCTTCGCTTATAAATTTCAAATGCATAATTGTTGCCCATAATTCAATAATCGTTTCATTTAAAATCAATTTACATTTTCCATGAATATTGAAATGTTTCATTAATAATTCTTTATTTTCCATTTTAAAATCATCACTGTGAATATTAATATCATGATGAAGCAATTCGTGAATAATTACTTTGGGAAATTCTTCTTTTCTAAATATAAATATTTCATTTCTTTTTATAAATGTAAAACCACTATTTGCATGATAAGGAGTTAAAATTTTATCATCTACTAATATCTTTTTTGCAGAACTTAAAAGTAATATCAGTTTTATTGGTTTTGTTCTAATTACAGTTGTACCGCGTTTTATTACTCTTCTAATAAAATCGAAATCAATATCATCTTTTTGTTTATTATAATAAACGACAACCGAAATATTTTTATCAGTAAATTCATATATATCAGTTATATTATCGATATAATCAATAACTTCTTTTATATTAAAAACACCTTTAAAATTATTTTTAATTTCTATTAAATTCATTTATATTTCTATAATAAGTATTCAGTAAAATTGTTTCATTTCCTTAATAATATCTCTAATGAAAATTTCGTTTTTAAGTTTATGAGCAATTTGTAATAAAAAAACAGAACATATTTTTAAATCGTCGATGTCATTTTTATTCCAATAAACACTTCTGGCTATGAATTGATTGACAATATTTGTTTTAATCTCTTTTTTTAAATTTTTTAAATTATTTTTATCCGTTTTATCCATATATAACCATTCATTTGTTTTTTCATCATATTTATATTTATCGCTTATTACTTTATAAATATAAAATGCAATATCATAATGTGTATCATTATATCCAATACATTTATCTAAATACATATTCAATTTTTCAATGTCATCCATTATATTTATCTTTACAATCGAATATTTTAAATATAAAAAAGTTGTATTTAAAAAATAATCAATATTCTTTTAATTATAAGTTATGAACCCTTACGATATTCTCAATATTCCTTTAAATAGTTCGATTGATGATGTTAAAAAGGCATACAAAGCAATTGCTCTAAAATCACATCCAGATAAACTAAATGGTATTCAAGATATCAATGAAAAAAATAAAAGAATAAAAGAATTTATGGATGCAACGAATGCATACAATAACATAATGAATAATGATATTAATTTCGACGAATTCGATGATATTAATGTAAATTATGATGATTGGATTGAAACCTTCAATAATATTGCTCAAAGTAAATTATTTGGCGAAATGATCAACATCTTTAAGAAATTTAAAGCAAGAGTTAAAAAACATAATATCAATGTTGATATTAAATATAGCGATTATTTTAGTATTAATAAAAAGAAACTTCGCATCTTTCTTAAAAATGTATCTGAACCAGTTTATATAAATCTAGATTGTAAAAAATATCCTGTTCATATTATTAATTATTATGATGATAATGAAGATGAACACGAAATAACCATAAATATGATTTTTATTAATGACATTAATATTAATAACGGATATTATCATATTATCGAAGACGATAAAATTAATATTCATTATGATATGCAAATAGATACTATCGATTATATGATCGGAGATACCAAACAATTATTATTTTTAAATAACGAATTCATTGATATTGTCATTGAACCTTTTACCGATAATTATATTAAAAAAGGTTTCGGCATTAATGGTGGCGATCTCGTCATTAATTTTAAATATAACCCTATAAACAAAGAAAAATGGGATAAATTAATTAGCGCAGATAAAAAGGAAATGATAAGGATTTTTTTAAATATTAAAATGATATAAAGATTTAATTATAATATAAAAATTATAATAACAAATGGCACCAGCAAAACGAAATACCGAGACCAAAACCGCAGAAGTGAAAGAAGTTGTACCTCCCGTTCCACCCCCTGCTGAAGCAAAGAAAGCCGCGGCTGCGCCATCGCGTGCGAAAGTTGTAAAACCAGCACCAGAACCCGTGAAGCCGGTTGAAGTTGCCAAAGAACCGGTTGTTTCAACTACTGGAGAAGCGACAGAAGATAAAGAACTCTCGGCAACTACTGAGAATGTTGTGAAAGTTCTTACAGATAAAATCACAAATCTGACATCTCTCAATAAAGAAATTGTTGTAGCTCTTAAACAAGTAGTTAAGAGTTATGATAAACTACAAAAGGTCGTGGATAAAATCCAGAAGAAACGCGAAAATGCTCGTAAATCACCATCAGGATTTGCTAAACCGAATAAGATTTCAGATGAACTATGTGATTTCATTGGTGTTCCCCATGGTACCGAGAAATCACGTACCGATATCACTCGATATATCAATAATTATGTGAAGGAACATAATCTAAATAAACCAACTAATCGTCGTATTATCCTTCCGGACGACAAACTACGTGCCATTCTAAATGTTAAAAACGATGAGGAAGTTACTTTTTTCATCCTACAACGCCTTATTTCACATCATTTTCCACCAAAGACCGTAAAGTAAAAAATGATCATTCACTTTCTTCTTCGTCGATCATATTACTATCAAATGTTAAATCATCCGTTAAATTATAGGTTTCGTCAATAACACAATTGTTGTTATATAAATTGATTATTTTTTCATTTAATTTAAATTCGGCGATTAAATTAGTTATTTGTTCTTTATTCAGTTTATAATTAATAACTACTTTATTATTACTATCACTCGGTCTTGTAATAATAACAATATCGCCTTTTTCAATTAGAACACGCTTATTGAATTTGCGCAAAGTTCCACAAATAGTTCCAATACAATCGATATTTTTATTTGCACTTACTAAACATCTGCAATTGCCGAGCATCTTAATTATTATCCCATATTCTTCATTTTCCTCATCGATTTCATATTTAATTTCTTTTGCTTTATTGAAAATTTTATTATTTTTTTTATTTCTTATACTTGACTGATAAGACATAGCTTTTTATATTTAACTTTAAGTATAATAATTTTATATAATTTTTATTTAAAAGATACCAAGATAATTTAAATATCTATATGAGTGATAATTATTTAAATGATGTTTGGTGTCTTTATTTTCATGATCCATATGATATGAATTGGGAAAACAATAGCTATAAATTTATAACTACAATAAGCAGTATTGAAGATTTCATCAATCTTTATAAAGCTTTCTATGAATTGTGGGCGAAAGGGATGTTTTTTATAATGAGAGAACATATAATGCCTCGATGGGAAGATGAAAATAATAAGAATGGTGGCTGCTTTTCATTTAAAATTAATAAAAATGAAATTTTGGATAAATTATTCGAAATAACTAGTCTAATTATCGGCGAAACTCTAGGAAAAAATGATATGATTTCAACTAATATTAATGGTATCTCTATTAGTCCCAAAAAAAATTATCATATTATTAGAATTTGGATTAAATCTAATAATAATGTTTCTAAAGATAATTATAATTTAAATATTCCATCTTATGCAACACTCATGTATAAATCTCATATGGAATTTATTTAAATTTTTATGATTATTATTATAAAAATGAATAATTTTAAATCTTTTATTAAAAATAATTTCGCTATCATTAAGACTTTATTTTATATAAATGAAAAAGATGTCGAAATTATTGATGATGACAATAGACTAATCACTAAGAATTATAATTTAAATCATTTATATAAATATTTACCTTTTGTTGAAGCATTTGTACCGAATTTAACTACTATTAATATTATCATTAGTGAAAATTATAATGATAATAATAATATTTTTACCTACAAAATATATTTCGAAATCATTGATGTAGAAGCTTATATTTTTCTATCGCAAAATAAAAATAAAATAAATATTAATATTGATACCAATAACAAAACTGATATTATCCATAATTTAATAATTGAATTTTATAAAAATAATCATCTTGAAAATCAACTTAAACCACTTATTTCTAATCTAAGTCATCATTCTTTGGCGCTAAACATAATCTAACCGTACCCATCGAGGCTATACTATATTGCAATATGATCGGATAAGAATTTTTTAAATAGATTTCTACCGTAGAACATAAATTGGTACATTTCGTAAAAATACTTAAATATTTAAGACTAAAAACACCTTGCACGATTTCTTTCGTATTTTCATTACTTTTTTTCATATTAATGTTTTGTGATTTTTCTGTCCCTAAAACTGTCTCCTGACAACAAAATTCGCCTTGACAATTTAATATCAATTTATCATTTATATTCTTGATTTCCATATATTCAGCCAAATTATGCATATCTCTTATTATTTTCTGTAAATATGCCGATGGCATTGTAATGATTGTATTGAAATCTTGAGGAGGTATATCGACATTCACCACATCTATATCTAACATTGACAATTTATAAGTAGTTTTTACATTTCTTTCACCGTTTTCTATAGTTATTCCTAAAATATTTGGATCGTTTTTTAGTATAAATAATGATAATATATCACTGTTCGTTATTGTCTTAATTAACATATGAAATTTAAGCATATTTATGCCAACATATAATTTCTTCTCGCAAAAATATTTTTCAAATTTATCTGCTTCCAATTTTAAATGGATCAAAACAATATGGGTATTATCTAATGCTATTATTTTCATTCCAGTATCATCAAATTCTAAATTTACATCCATTAAAATTTCCTTCATTGCATCTATCACAAGTTTAATAGTAGATGCTTGAACTGTCTTTATGTTTAATAAATAATCGTCATTATTTATATTATTCATCTTTAAAAATTATAGTTTGTATTCTTTTAAATATAATTTTTCGAAAAATAAACATAATTATCTATATCATCTTTATTTTCTTGTTCAGGTTCAATTGCTGACACAAAAGCCGATTTAATCTTATCTAAATTCGGATCTTTATAAAAATCCCATAATCCACTTGCAGTCGCCTCTGTTCCGGTTGTTTTTACAATGGGATATTGTTCCTTAATAATTTTATGTAATTTATTATAAGTTAAATATTCCATTTTAATTATTGGTTTTATTTTTATTTCTTGCTTCCTTTAGCATCTTTGTCATCTCATTATCATATGCATCACATGTTTCTCTTATTTCATCCCATTTCGAAAAATCTTTTGGTTTTATATTATCTTCGATATCCCATAATTCCATTAAAGTTTTTGTTATATCATTATTATTTTTATTATAGATGTCGCTTATTATTTCATTACTTATTCCAATCGGAGCTTGTTTTAATATTTCATCCATTGTTATTATATTTATATATATAAAAATTTCAATTATTTTTATTTTTAATATAAGTAAGTTATAATTATTATGGCATTTACTAGTATTAATGATAGTATTATTAATACTCATATTAATAATAATTCATCTTGTAATCTTTCCATTGCATTAAAAATATCAGGCAAAGGTTTAAGAGATACTTCGAATGCTAGTAATATTTATGATAATAATGGTATTGGGTTGCAATTATGGAACAATACTAGCAATAATCGAGAATTAGCTATTATTGATACTTTAAATGCAACCAATAGTAATTATGCAACATTACGTTTGGGTATAACTCAATCTGGTGCAACTATTAGAAGTATAACATCCAATAATATCATTCGACCATTGGTTATTAATGATTTTTTAACTATTACTAGTAATCGTGTTGGTATTGGAACAGCAAACCCTTTAAATGGTTTAGATGTCCGAGGCAATATTACATTAGATGGCAATTTATTACGGTCAGACGGTTCATTGTTTACTAATAGTCAATGGAGTAATTCTACTATCAATTCTAATAATATTTATTATAATCTTGGTAATATTGGTATTGGAACAACAAATCCAATTGCAGCACTAGATATTAGGAATGGTAATGTAATTCTTGATAATAATTCACGAATAGGCATTGGTTTAACTAATCCTCAATATGCAATAGATATTAATAATGGCAATGTAAATATTGGTGGCAACCTGTTAATAAGTTTGAATAATACAACAAATAATTTTAATATTTATACAGCATCATCGAATAGTATAACGTTTAGCAGTAATATCACAGCCGATATATTGTTAGTTGGCGCTGGCGGGAATGGTGGCAATGGTACTTTTTCAGGTGGAGGTGGTGCTGGTGAAGTTATCTATTATCCTAATTATTTATTTACGTCAGGTACGTATAGTTTTATTGTTGGAAGTAATGTTGCGAATACGAGCAATCGTATTACAAGAATTACTTTTAATAATAATGATATTATTAGAGCACTTGGCGGAGGCGATGGCGGTGGCTTGCAAATTATTACTGCAAATACAACAATTACATTAACACAAAATACGAATATAAAATATAATTATAATCAAGCAATAGTTATTAATGGCGGTACTTATAATATTACGTTTGCAGATGGTGCAATTACTTTTTCGGGATTGACCCCTGATAATAGTTATCCTATTTTAAAAGATACAAATGGCAATGACATTAATCCTACTGCGTGGTATAAATTTGATAATAGCGATAACTTAGGTCTTGATACTATGGGGTCTTTTTCTATGACCAATAATAATGCCACCACCGATACATTTCGTGCAAAAGGTACATTTTCTGCTAGTTTTAATGGTTCAACTTCATATATTATAGGTACTGGTGTTAATTTAGATAATAAAAGTTATAGTATTTCGTGGTGGAGTTATGCTACAAATTTAAATGATGTAGGAATATATTCGCGATATGATACAAGTACATATCCTGTAAGAGGTACACTTC
>Ga0114968_10003744_pt1 | contig 11383 bp, 10 predicted proteins | sample M_130807_EF_Meta_FD_87020 | JGI IMG/M metagenome (GOLD analysis project Ga0114968, IMG submission 87020) | Freshwater microbial communities from Lake Montjoie, Canada to study carbon cycling - M_130807_EF_MetaG | ecosystem: Environmental > Aquatic > Freshwater > Lake | place: Lake Montjoie... | reverse complement strand
GGAAAGTACATGTTCAAAGTCTTCAATTTTTGTTTCTTCAATATTTCCAACAAGGTGAATACCTGCATTAGCAAACAATACATCCAATTGTTGATGTTTATTAAAAATCTGATCAACAGATTGTTTAACACTTTCGAAATTACTTACATCACAATGAATATAAAATTCATCGTTGGGTTCATCATTAAATAAATCTAAATTATAAACAAGGGCACCTTTTTCACGTAGTTTCATTTTGGTTGCTTGACCGATTCCAGAGCTGGCGCCAGTTATTATGGCAATTTTTCCTGCTTGTTCCATAAAATGTTGTTTTATTTTTCTGTTTTTAAATGGCAAATGTGCATTTAAATTTAATCGATTTCAAAAGTTTTTTTTGATAAAAAATATGTAATAGAGCATTGTAAACAGTTTGAATTAACTTTTTTACATGGGATATTTATATTATCTAAATCAATGTGTTCTCCATGTTCACCAATCGTCATGGATAATTTTAAGTCAATTGGCTAAAAAAAAGTGGTAAGAGCATTTTTTCTGTTAAAAAATGTTTAATATATTTACTAAATAAATGTGGAGACCAGAATCCACTCAAAAAAACGGGGAGTATTCTGAAAAGCCTTAAGAGTAAGAATAAACTAAAAATTAAAAAAAATGAAAAAAGGAATCACAATTTTCGGAGCAATGTTATTTGCTTCAGTAATTCTAACAAGCTGCGGAGGCGGATCAGTTGAAAGTGATGCAAAAAAACTTGCAGAACTTCAATGCAAAGCTCAAAAACTAGCGCAGAAAGCAACATCAGGAGATATGTCTGTAATTGAGGAAAGTACTAAATTGGCAACTGAAACTAGTGCTTTATCAAAAGAATTGGCAGATAAATATACTTCAGATTCTGATAAGAAAAAATTTGCAGAAGCTTTATTGAAAGAAGTGGGCAACTGCAAATAATTTAACAATTAAATGGAGACCAGAACCATTCAAAAAACATGGCGCAATCTGAAAAGACTTAAGAGTAAGAAAAACTAAAAATTTTAAATAAAATGAAAAAAGGAATCACAATTTTCGGAGCAATGTTATTTGCTTCAGTAATTCTAACAAGCTGCGGAGGCGGATCCATTGAAAGTGATGCAAAAAAAGCTGCAGAACTTGAATGCAAAGCTGTAAAACTAGCGCAGAAAGCAACAACTGGAGATGTGTCTGTAATAGAGGAAAGTACTAAATTGGCAACTGAACTTAGTGCTTTAAAAAAAGAAATGCAAGATAAATATACTTCAGAATCTGATAGGAAAAAATTTACAGAAGCTTTATCGAAAGAAATGGGCAACTGCAAATAATTTAACAATTAAATGGAGACCAGAACCATTCAAAAAACGTGGCGCAATCTGAAAAGCCTTACGAGTAAGAAAAACTAAAAAATTTTAAATAAAATGACAAAAAAAGAAACTTTACCAAATTCAACGGCTGTATTAGTATTAGGCATTTGTTCAATAATTTTCGGCTGCTTTTTTGTAGGCCTAATTCTTGGTATTATTGGACTTAATTTGGGTAGTAAAGGCAGGAGAATGTATCGTGCTAACCCTGAATTATATGAAGGAAATGGCGCAATAAACGCTGGATGGATAATGTCAATTATCGGAACAATCCTTGGGGGGTTATATACTATCTACTGGCTTATTATAGTATTAATTCTTGGTGGTGTTGGATTTAGTGCACTTCAGCTTCTTGGAATGTAATAAAAAAAGAGGTTTTTGAAATTTTCAAAAACCTCTTTTTTTTTAATTGTATTTATGGATAACTATCTTTTACCCTGTGCTTATAAAACATTATTTGGCATTGATTGTCCTATGTGTGGTTTCCAAAGAGCATTTTTATTACTGTTGCGTGGTGAGGTCAAACAGAGTTTTTATATGTATCCTCCGTTATTCCCAACCCTTTTTTTACTCTTGATTTTCGCATTATATTTATTTAATAATAAATTAGTAAAAAGAAAATTTTTGATTTATTATTCATCATTCGTTTTGACAGTTATAACCGTAAATTATTTTGTCAAATGGGTAACTTTATCTTTTTGATACTTAAAAAAACCTGCTCATAATTGCCTCTTACAAGTAATTAGCAGAGGTTGGCACGAAGTACGATTTTTCACTTTGCAACAAGTTCTTCGCTCGCAGACAGTTTTCGACTCATAAATTGCCAAATTCTTTTAGCTTCAAAACGTTATGGAGCAAGTTAAACACACATAACGGTTAAACGAGAGCGTCCCCAAAAACGTCATCATTGATAGTTTTTATTGATAAATTCAGTAAAATTGATAAACCAATCTTGAGAATAGTACCAACTTAAAAATAATTGTAAATACGATAAGAAAACACCATAAAATTCAAATATTAGCGTAAAAAATGTATTTTAAACAGGTGGGGTGAAACTGGATTAAGGGAAAATTGAAACGCTAACAGTTTTAAAAAATTTAAAGATCCTCCGAAAAAGTAATTGAAAAGTATCTCTTATTTCTGATAGCGGAATATACATTTATAATGAAAAGAATAAAATGAAATATACAGCTATTTAAAACTAACTGTATTTAATAGCGTGCAAGCACGACTTTTAATGTGTAAAAAACGCTTTTAAAATTAACTGAAATTATATTTTTAAAGTCTTCAAGCTTTGTTTCTTCAATATTCCGAACAATGGGAATACCTGAAAAGAAATTAAAAAGAATAAACATCCTCTATGTTATACCATCTCATTAGTTAAGAATTGAATTTACATTTATGAAAGAGAATTCATCACCTTTTAAAAATTCAAGAACCAGTATTATCGTTTTTATCTTAAGCATAATTACGTCAGGATATTGGTGGTTGGCTAAAGGCATAAATGTATACAACTATGCAATAGTTGGCGCAATCTTTGAGATCCTGTGGCTTCCTGTTTTAGGGATGTTGTTTTCATTGCCAATTATTTCTCTAACATTTTTGATAAAAGAAAAAATTAATGTTAGGTCTCTTTATATTTATTCTATGTTAATAGGGATTGCAAGTATAATTTTTATGGTTTTGGGTGAATAAAACAATAAGTATTTATCGTTAGAAAATAAAATCTGTAAACAATTACATCTAATAGAAATTGGTAATTAGTTGTTTAAAATGTGCAACGTGCTTAAAATAAGGATTGGGCAATCTTATCAACTATTTTTAAGTGCAACAAATAAAATCTCCATAAATTATATATATTCGGTTTGGTAAATTTCACGATTCATTAAGGCAAAAGTCTTTAGTGGTAAAGTTTACTAAAGCGACCATAAATGAAAAAATATCAAAGCCTCAAACAGGTAACAATTTTAAAATAAATAAAAATGAAATCAAATTTTTTTGAATCAAATTCCTATTTCATAGACGAAAAAGTAAACTTCTTGAAATTCGAAAACAGTTATCAAATATATAACGACAATGGTGAAAATATTGGCACCATAAAGCAAAAGCTAAGCGTAAGTCAAAAAATACTTAGACTATTAATTAATAAAGCAATGCTTCCTTTTTTGCTTGAGATAAAAAACGCAGATGATCAATTGGAAGCTTCTATTTCGCGTGGCTGGACATTTTTTTTGTCTAAAATTATTATTAAAAATGCCCAAGGAGATATTATTGGTACCATTAAACAAAAATTCAAATTATTCAAACCAACCTTCAAAATTTTTAATTCGTCTGAAGAGCTTATTGCAGAAATAAACGGTGATTGGAAAGCATGGAATTTTTCAATAACTGATGCTTCTAATAATCAAATAGGAAGCATTTCAAAAAAATGGGCTGGCGCTTTGAAGGAAATTTTTACATCAGCCGATAAGTATAATGTGAACATTGACAATAATTATTCAAATGTTGAAAATAAAATCGCCATACTTTCAGGTGCCATAACGATTGATATGGTATTAAAAGAAAGCGAATAAGTCTTATTCACATACCCTAATATCAAAGTCCTAATGTTTGTGATTTTTTAATAAAATCAAAATCACCTATTGGTGACCGTTATAATAGCGTTTAAACGCATTTTTAGGATGACTACATTTTAGTTTCATTGATTTTGAATATTTTAATAATCTAATTATTCAATAAATGAAAAATGAACAAAAATTTAAAAACATTTTTAATTGGCTTTTGTAGTTACAATTAATTTCCTCATCTTTAATTAACATCAGCATACACGGGCACTATATCAATTTTCAAAAATTTAAAATTGCTTATTTGCAACGCATTATTTTAGATTCATAATAAAACACATGACAAAACTATTATTGAGTATTTTATGTACACTATTGTACTCAGCTATAATTGCACAAGAAAATACAAACATAAAAATTATTGAAAAGCCAATTGTATATAATAAAGAAAGGGAAAAATTAAGTGTTACGTATTTAAAAGAACGTCATGGTATCATTCAAGAGAACGCAACTATTGTACCTAAAATAATTGTGTTACATTATACCGGCGCCGGAACCATAAACAGCAATTTTAATTATTTTAATGGTATTGAAATTGAAAATGCAAGAAAGTTAAATAAAGATCAAAGTAAGTTAAATGTGTCTGCCCATTATTTAATTGATAAAGATGGAACCATATACCACTTAGTGCCCGACACTTTATTTGCAAGGCATACTATAGGATTAAATTATTGTTCAATAGGCATTGAAAATATTGGTAGTAAAGAATCGCCGCTTACCAATCAACAAGTATTGGCCAATTCAAATTTGATTCGATATTTATCTAAGAAGCATCAAATAGAATATGTGATTGGACATAGTGAATATATAAAGTTTAGAAAATCTAATCTTTGGAAAGAAACCAACCCCAACTACATTACATACAAAGCCGACCCTGGTGATCAATTTTTAATTGACGTAAGAAAATTAATAACAGATTTGAATTTAAAGTATCAACCTTAAATGGTTAATATAATCGGCATTCAAAAGAATCGACTCAATTTACGCATCCAATATCGGCATCAACCATTTTGTGGTTTCTTCAATTGACATTCCCTTTCGATTTGCATAATCTATTACTTGGTCGTTTTCGATTTTTCCCACGCCAAAATATTTACTTTCGGGATGGGCAAAATACCAACCGCATACTGATGATGCGGGATACATCGCTAACGACTCTGTTAGATGAATGCCTGTGTTTTCTTCGCCACCAAGTAACTCAAACAATTTATATTTTTCGGTATGATCAGGGCAAGCTGGATATCCTGGAGCCGGACGAATACCAGAATATTTTTCATGAATTAAATCTTCATTCGAAAGCTCTTCATTTTGTTCGTATCCCCAAAATTCGGTTCTTGTTTTTTTATGCATTAATTCTGCAAAAGCCTCTGCCAATCTATCTGCTAGCGCTTGTAAAATAATTTTATTATAATCGTCTAGGTTGTCTTCAAATCGCTTGATATGCGTTTCTATTCCTTGAATGGTTACCGAAAATGCACCGATAAAATCTTTATGACTTGGATGAATAAAATCTGCTAATGATAAATTGGGTTGTCCTTCTGCTTTTTTAATTTGTTGTCTTAAAAACTCAAGGCGAATATTGGTACCCGTTATGTTCACGCTATCTGCTGCCGATTTTTCAACTTCCCAAAAACCAACGGTTGCTTTTGCTGAAAGCCATTTCTCTTCAATGATTTGATTTAATAACTTTTGTGCATCATGATATAATTTAGTGGCTTCTTTTCCAATAATTTCATCTTCTAATATCGCCGGAAATTTACCATGCATTTCCCAAGCTATAAAAAATGGTTGCCAATCAATGAATGCTGCAATCTCTCCTAAATCATAACTATCAAAAACTTTATTTCCTGTAAACGTTGGCTGAACTGGAACGAAGTTTTCCCAATTTATAATTGCATTATTTTTTTGTGCTTCATTAAATGGCAATAATTTTTTTGCTGTTTTTTTATTTCCAAAATCTGCTTTTAGTTTTTCGTACTCCGATTTTATTTCTCCTAAAAAACTAACTTTTGAATCTTTATTAAGCAAGTTTCCTGCAACGGTTACACTTCTTGAAGCATCAAGCACATGAACTACACCATGTTCAAATTCGGGTGCAATCTTAACCGCGGTGTGCATTCTACTGGTTGTTGCACCGCCGATTAGTAACGGTTTGTCTATTTTCAAACGCGTCATCTCTTTAGCAATGTGCACCATTTCATCCAACGAAGGTGTAATTAATCCACTCAATCCAATGATATCAACATTGTGCTTTTGCGCTTCCGTTAAAATTTTATCTGCCGATACCATTACACCCAAATCAATAATTTCATACCCATTACATCCCAATACAACCCCAACAATATTTTTACCAATATCATGCACATCACCTTTTACTGTTGCCAATAATATTTTTGCTGGTCCTTTTTCATCTGCTTGATTAAAATCTCCAGCAGCTTTATTGTTTCTTCTGTCTTCTTTTTCTTGTTCAATAAATGGTGTTAACACGGCAACTGCTTTCTTCATTACGCGCGCACTTTTTACAACTTGAGGTAAAAACATTTTTCCTGCGCCAAATAAATCGCCTACGATATTCATGCCGTCCATTAACGGTCCTTCAATTACATCAAGTGGCTTTGGATATTTTACCCTTGCTTCTTCTGTATCTGCATCTATATAGTCTGTAATGCCATGTATGAGTGCATGTTCCATTCTTTTCTCTACCGACTCTTTTCTCCAGCTTTCATCTTTTACAATTACTTTACCTTTTGCTTTTACGGTATCTGCAAACACAATCAACTTTTCTGTTGCGCTATTATCGTCGTTGTTTTTATTTAAAATTACATTTTCACAAAGCTCCTTGAGTGTAGGCTCTATATCATCGAAAATAACCAACTGCCCAGCATTTACAATGCCCATATCCATACCGGCTTTTATGGCATGAAACAGAAACACACTGTGAATGGCTTCTCTTACGTGATCATTTCCCCTAAAAGAAAAAGATACATTACTCACGCCACCACTCACTTTGGTTAATGGCATCAGTTTTTTTATTTCTCTAGTAGCTTCTATAAAATCTACCGCATAATTATTATGTTCTTCGATTCCTGTTGCTATTGCAAAAATATTGGGATCAAAAATGATTTCTTCTGGAGCAAAGCCAACTTGCTCAGTAAGTATTTTATATGCACGATGACAAATCTCTACTTTTCTTTGTTTGGTATCGGCTTGTCCTACTTCATCAAACGCCATTACAATTACGGACGCGCCAAAGTTTTTACAAATAATCGCTTGCTCGATAAATTTCGCTTCGCCTTCTTTCATCGAAATAGAGTTCACAATGCATTTTCCTTGAACACATTTTAACCCAGCTTCAATGATTTCAAATTTACTGCTGTCAATCATGATGGGAATCTTTGCAATGTCTGGCTCCGCTTGTAACAGATTTAAAAAAGTAGTCATTGCGGACACCCCTTCAAGCAATGCATCATCCATATTGATATCTAAAATTTGTGCGCCACTTTCTACTTGTTGACGTGCAACAGAAAGTGCCTCTTCAAATAACCCCTCACGAATTAAACGCGCAAACTTTTTACTACCGGTTACGTTAGTACGCTCTCCCACGTTTACAAAATTTGTTTCTGGGCGAATGATTAATGGTTCTAAGCCGCTTAATCTGAGGTATGGGTTGATTTTATTTGTCATAAAAAAGGTTCAAGATGTTTAAGACGTTTGAGAGGTTTTAGAGGTTGGAAGCATTTTCCGTTTGTGTCTTTTTGTTTCAATTGGTTGTTTTCTAAGTATCAATCTATTAGCACAGGCAATTCCCTTGGTTTAAATTTACTTACCTCTTCTGCAATGTGTTTGATATGATCTGGTGTTGTACCACAGCAGCCACCTACAATATTTACAAATCCTTCTTTTGCCCACTCTTCAATGATATGCGCTGTTTCGTGTGGTTGCTCATCATATTCACCAAATGCATTTGGTAATCCTGCATTGGGATAAGCCGATGTAAAACATTTCGCTATTGAGGATAACTCTTCAATATGCGGACGCATTTCACTTGCACCAAGCGCGCAATTCAATCCAATGCTTAAAGGGTTTGCGTGAACTACAGAAATATAAAAAGCTTCAAGGGTTTGTCCGCTCAAGGTTCTACCACTTGCATCGGTGATGGTGCCACTAATCATGATCGGTAGTTCAGGTAAATTATTTTTTCTAAAAAAATCTTTTATGGCATAAATGGCCGCTTTTGCATTTAGCGTATCAAAAATGGTTTCTACCAATAAAACATCTACTCCTCCATCTACCAAACCTTTTATTTGTTCTTCATACGCAACAGCTACTTCATCAAATGTTACCGCACGATATCCAGGATTATTTACATCTGGCGAAAGAGATAGTGTTTTATTTAAAGGCCCGATTGCACCAGCTACAAATCTAGGTTTGGCTGGGTTTAGAGCAGTGTACTCATCAGCAGCGATACGTGCACATTTTGCAGAAGCCACATTTAATTCATAAGCCAGTTCTTGCATATCATAATCTGCCTGAGCAATGGTTGTACTGCTAAATGTATTGGTTTCAATAATATCCGCTCCCGCATCTAGATATTGTTTGTGGATGCCAATAATAATATCGGGTTGCGTAATACTCAATAAATCATTGTTTCCCTTTACATCTTTATGCCAGTTGGCAAAACGTTCGCCACGATAATCCGCTTCCTCAAGTTTATGACGCTGAATCATAGTGCCCATTGCGCCATCAATAATTAAAATCCTTTCTTTTAAAAGGTCTTTGATGTTATAATTCATAATGCTTTATGTTTTTATAGGATTCAAATAAAAAACCCTAGTGAACAATTCTAATAACAATTAAAATGAAATATTTGTTCTAAAAATTGAGCTAGCTAGTAAACGTCATTCAAATCTGAAGAAAATCAGGAGGAGAAATAGTCGTTTATTAGTTCAATTTTTTAAAACACCTTTGTAAGGGTTGAACAATAAACAAATCTGACCTTACAAGGCTTCAAAGATAATGCAGTTATGAAGTATAATCAAAAAAGAAATAGAAAAATTATGCAACGGGATTTATGTAACGCTCTACAGGAATGCGATTGGTAATGCTTTTTGCCAACGTCATTTCATCGGCATATTCCAATTCGCCTCCAAATGAAATGCCTCTGGCAATGGTGGTTATTTTTACAGGGTATTCTTTTAGTTTTCTACCGATATAATAAATGGTGGTATCGCCCTGAATATTTGGGTTTAATGCAAAAACAATTTCCTTAATTTTTTCTGCATGCACGCGCTGTATAAGCGGTTCAATATTTAATTGTTCTGGTCCAACACCATCAAGTGGTGAAATGATACCACCCAACACATGAAAGACACCATTGAAATGTTGTGTACTCTCTATTGCCATTACATCACGAATATTTTCAACCACACAAATAATATCTTGTTTTCGAGAAACGTTATCACAAATATTACAAATCTGTTTATCTGAAATATTATAACAGCGATTGCAGAACTTTATTTCTTTACGCATGTTTTCAATCGACTCGCAAAAATGACTCACTTCGTTTTCTGGTTGTTTTAATAAATGCAAAGCTAACCGTAAAGCAGTTTTTTTTCCAATGCCAGGTAGCTTTGCCAATTCATTAACGGCCTTTTCCAATAAAGAGGATGAAAATATCATGATGTAAAAATAGGGATTCGTAATGTTACAAAACTATTTCTCGTTCATTTTCCCAATCGGCTTTGATGTTTATTTTTTCGGGCAAAGAAATCGAAATTTCAGGTTGAAGTTTTAGTTTGTAATTACCAGGATCCCATTGACCATTATTGTTTTTATCATATAAAATGCGCAATGAAAAATCGCCCGGCAACATCATTTTATTTTCCCAATTTTCATTTTGAATTTGGAATGTATGCTTTATGTTTTCACCTTCTAAAAAATACAAAATTGGGTGTTGAGTGAGGTCTATATTTTTAAACGTTATTTTCAATGAACCATAATCTGAAATGGATTTTGTAAAAAATTTAATCGTATCGTTTTTTAATAATGTCAACCCTGAAGAATCGGATAATCCATTTTTAAAAACAACCAAATAAAAAAGTTCGTTGGATGGCCATTTTTTATCGATGCTTATTTTCTTTCTTAAACTATCGATGTGTATTGTATAGTCTTTAATTTTTACAAAGCTTGTATCCATCAATATAATTGAATCTGCATCAAATTGTTGTAATGGCACATTACTAGTTAATTGCAATGTGTTTAATAAATCTTGTTTCCCATAAATGAAATTATTAGTAAGCTTTAGCTTTTTTTCCTTTTCCTTTTTTACAGTTGAAGGCGCATTCACTTCTTGTTTTTTCTCACTGTAAGCAAACATTTGAATTTTATTATTCGAATCTAAAGGATTGATTTCGGTATCAAAAAATGCAAACGGCTCAGTAGCAGCATTGTAATACTTATTGCCATCTCCGTCTTTTAAAGCAAATATTTTAAAGTTTCCAGATGGTAAATTTTTAAATGAAAAACTGCCGTCTCCTTTTAGTTTTGCTACATAATCTGGTCTGCGCGTTGTAACATCGGTATCGCTTGCATTTTTATACAACAACACATTTAATGAACTGTCTATTTTTCCCGTTTCTGCCATCATTAGTTTTCCTTCCAATGTTAGCGAATCTATATATGTTCCAGTTGAAAAAGTGTATACAAAATTGTTAAGCACATTTCCTTCATTAATGTCTTTTATGGCATTCGAAAAATTGATGGCATAAGTGGTATTGGGCAAAAGACTGTCTTTTAATTTTATGGTTATAGTTCTTAGATTGCTTTTGATACTTGGATTATTTTTTGGAGAAGGCGATACCAGCAAATTGGATTGTATATCTTGCAAGTCAACATATTCGTCAAAGCTCAATGTGATTTTATTACCGCTAAAATTTGTTTGATTATTTGATGGTATTGCTTTTATCAAAACTGGTGCTGACGTATCTTTTGGCCCTCCGGTAGGTGAACCAATTTGCGCACAACCCGTTATAAACAAACTACAAATTTGACATGTAAATACAATCCCAATAAATATTATTCCCCGTTTTATCATGTTCTTTTTTTGATACATTTGGCATTATTCCGATTCATCATGATCGTGTAATTTAACTGCCAAATTATTTGTTTTTACAAAATCGCACCAGTTACATTCTTCTTTACCACAACCAATGTAAAACTCTTTATTTTGAATTTTTTCCCAGGTGGTTGTTATTTGTTGTGTAACGGTTGTAATGTCTTCTGGAGTAATGATCAGTTTTTTCTTTTTGTATGATTTCTTTTTATCTGGCTCTATAAAATCAAATTCGGTACTAACCGCGTTCCAATCTTTACCCGACTTATTGTCTACTAATATTT
>Ga0114968_10003743_pt1 | contig 11383 bp, 11 predicted proteins | sample M_130807_EF_Meta_FD_87020 | JGI IMG/M metagenome (GOLD analysis project Ga0114968, IMG submission 87020) | Freshwater microbial communities from Lake Montjoie, Canada to study carbon cycling - M_130807_EF_MetaG | ecosystem: Environmental > Aquatic > Freshwater > Lake | place: Lake Montjoie... | reverse complement strand
CATAATGAAATAACAACAGATGGAATTAGTTGTTCTTTATTGTTTATTCGTAAAGATTGTAAAGGAGAAGAAAATAAAAATAAAAAGATAAATAGTGAGGATTTTGAATATATTAGTATTGAGGAATTAGATAAGCAACAATTAGAAAATTTGAAATCAAGAAATATAGTAGGACTAGACCCAGGTAAGCGTTCTTTGGTATATATGATGGACGGCATCGGTAATAAATTACAATACACAGCACCTCAAAGAAAAAAGGAAAGTATGGCAAAACGAAACCAGCGAATATTGCAACGAGAAAAGAAAATAAACAACATAAATGAGTATGAAACTACGTTGTCTTTACAAAATAGCAAATCAGTAAATTATAATTGTTTCAAATCTTATTTGGTTGAGAAAGACAATTTGAATAAACAAACTACTGATTTTTACAAGAAAGAAGTATGGAGGAAAATGAAATTTAGACAATATAGTTATGGTAATAAATCCATAGATACATTTTTGAATAAAATAGAAAATACATTTGGTGAAAATCTTTTAATTTGTTATGGAAATTGGAGTAGGTCAACACAAATGAAACATTTTATGCCTACGATGAATAAAGGATTAAGGAAAATAATTCATAAAAAATATGATACAATTACCATTAATGAATGTAATACAAGTAAAAAGTGTTGTGATTGTTTCCAAGATTTGAAACATTACAGAAACAAGGAAAACAACGAGGAATTTCGTCTTTTAGTGTGTTCTAACTGCGTGAGTTGCGAAAACAAAAAAATCGTATTTAGAACACGAGATGCAAATTCAGCAATAAATATAATGAACTTGGCAAAATGTTGGATATACAAACAACATCGACCAAGTGAATTTTGTATTTCGTCTTTCACCATTTCAAATAAAAAAGAAGAAATGGAAAAAGTAAGACAATCAGTTGATTTTACGGAAGGTAATGCTTCCAACCACCAAAAATTAGAGTGAGTTTGTCTCATTTTTCTTTTCGGTCGGTGTAATATGCAGTAATTGGAATAGTATAATTTTAGTATATGAACACATAGTTTGTCTATATGTTCATAAAAAACGGCGGACAGCCCAATATACGGTATGGTTTCCAGATTTATTTTTTGTGTGCTCTCCGGGTTTTGTTTGCACCTCCTTTTCTAGAACCAGTAGCAGTAGTATACATAGTACTTATTGTTAGATCCTTTTTATGCCTTTCTATTTCACTTTTTTTTTCGTTTATCATCCTTTCTGTTTCACTTATTTTTTTAGAGACTGTTTTATGTTCTTCTTTTAACTCTTTCCTAGATGATGCACTTCTACCTATATCTTTTAAATAAATATCTATTTGTAGTAGACTACTTTTTAGATATTCTAAACTATTTGTTAGTAATATAATTTGCCTATTTAGTGCATGTATTACTTCGTTCTCTTCATAAACCACTCGCCTAGTAAACCCTTCCAGTACTGCATCCGAATAAGTGATATCTGGCATAAGGTGTTCATGTGCACCAGGACCTTGATCATTAAGACCCCAAAGCCCTCCATCTTCTGAGCCTATAGTTCGTATTTCCGGACGATATGGATAAAGTGGACCTCTTTCAACTTTACCGTATACAAGCCTTCGAAGTGTCGCATCTTCTTCTGATTGTCTTCTTGCTAATTTTTCTTCTGCTCGTCTTCTTGCTAATTTTTCTTGTTGACCTGCTCTATTTGACGCCCTTTTGCTTCTTGGTGTTTCAGGACTCGACATACCTTTTCAATTATTATACATTATGCCAACATTTTTCCAAGAATACAAATCTTGGAAAAACCGCCTAAATAAGTTGCAATAGAATACTATAATCTATAATTACTATGGACGCGACTCTATCTATGCTACCGATCCACGACAACATCCGACAAAAACTGGATTATTTTTATCGCACCCGCACTGTACCACATCTCATCTTCCACGGTTCACCAGGAACGGGAAAACGCACCCTGGTATACGAATTCATCAATAAAATTTACGAACACGATAAATCCAAACTGAAAACCAATGTTATGTTCGTGAATTGCGCGCATGGTAAGGGCATCAAATTCATCCGCGACGAACTCAAATTTTTCGCAAAAACCAATATCCAAGGAATGCAAGGGGTTTCTTTCAAAACTATCGTCCTCTTCAATGCAGATAGTTTGACAATTGACGCACAGAGTGCCCTGCGTAGATGCATTGAACTCTTTAGTTATAATACGCGGTTTTTCATTGTGGTAGAAAACAAGGAAAAACTTTTGAATCCGATTTTATCACGATTTTGCGAGATTTACGTTCCTGAATATATGGACACCGAGGGTAGGGTACAGAGTCTTCACCAATACCATTTGTTGAGGACTTATGGAGAGTGTATAGACAAGGATCGTTATAGTCGATTTGATGCGTTTTTATTGGACAAAGAAAACCCCATCTTGGACCATGCTTCACTTGTGGATGCCGTTTCTGCTGCGTATGAAGATGGACTATCTTGCTTGGACTTGATGAAGTGGATAGAAATGTCCGACCGTTGGACTCCCCTACAAAAAGTCCAAGCCCAGATGCATTTTCACAAAATTCGTGCAGAATATCGATGCGAGAAATTGCTTATGATGACTTGCTTGGATCCTATGTTTTTTCAAGGGTTTCCATGAAAACCCAACCAAGGATTTTTCTGTGTTTATCGGTGTAAAAACCCAGAAAAAATCTGATTAAGGGCTATCCGTGTTTTTGTAGCCAAATGGCTACAAAAAGATGAATTTCTCTATATGTATTTGGTAGATAAATACATTTATCTACTGATAGACATTTAAATAACCAATATAGAATTTACTTCATATTATATGCCAACAAACCATAAAATATGATTTGGTCTATTTTATTTTTCGGAGGAACGTTTGGTCTAGCTACTGCAACCGCATATGGATTATGCTTAATACACGGTAAACCATTTTTCAATCCAAAAGACACTGTTGAAATCTACGAAAAAAAGTTAAAAACCATCGGCTATGTATCTGGCGTAGCTATAACTCAAGGTATATTATTATCTATTTATCTGCTACATAAACACATAAATAACGTCGTACATTCTTGGTCCGAATCGGTGGTTCAGATGGAGATGTATTGTATTTTGGTAGAAGCCTTGTACTACGGTTATCATCGTCTAGTCCATTGTCGCCAGTTATACAAAAAAATACATTCAAAACACCACACTATTGTTGACGTATATCCATTTGATTCATTTTATTTTGATATTTTGGATATTTCTGCCTTGGTTCTATCTTTGGGACTTCCCATAACAGTCTTGCAAATGAATTGGATCGAACATTTCTTAACGATGTATGTCTACATAGTTAGTGGTTTTCTGTCTCATTCGGATTTGTATTACGATCATCACGTGAAACACCATCTATATTTGAATTGCAACTATTGTATGTTTTTGCCTATTTTTGATATTGCCTTTGGTACATATCGCTAACATATATATTATTTGGATACTGTATTCAAACACCATAAATCACTTGCAAGATCTAGGTTAGTCAAATAAGGATACGGCAAATAAAAATAACCTTTTGCACCCCAGTATGGTCCCCAACTATTGCGTACAATCCAAACTCCTTTCATCGTAGAATTGGTAATCTTAGTTAAAATAGGGAGACCGCGTTTATTGTATACCACCTTGTTTTGGTACCACTGAATGGAATCATTGTATCCGCAAACCAACACGGCATGGCCTCCATAATTTTGCTCATTATTTACATCGGGCATAGGAACTAATCCAGTTTTTGCAACAGCATCCAATTCAAACGTCTCATATATTGATAAACCTACAACAAAAGGAATTCCAGACTGTAAACACGCCTTCATTTGAGGAAGAGTTTGTTGAATATTGTGATCCGTTATAACTTTATGTGCTAAAGCGTCGGTATAACATTTGGGGGTAGGTTGTACAGAAAAATTACTCTCAATGTATGGCCAATCTTTTTCCGGGCAAACACCGGTGTTTACCAATGATTGAACACCATCGGATATAAATGCTCCGGCATCATCAGTAATAGTATCCTCCATTTTTCGCTCATTGTAATATAGGAAAAGTCGTGAAGGATATATAGAAGGATCGTCGTATTGGTAAGCAGCACATAGTGCATTTGCGGTACAACTTCCTAAATTACCTTGATCATAAACTGGAGGCATTTTACTGCGTAAATCAACCAATGTAGGAACAGGATTTGTTTTACCACCACCCAATAATGGTTGATCAAATCGTTTTATTTTCAACTTTTCGTCGGGTAAGCGGTTTATTTTCACTCCATATATTCGTTTTTCGATGCATTTCTTTACAGGGCTTGGTTCCTGCAAAGGAGTAGGTTGTATTGAACGCGTTTCATAATGAATATCAAGATTCCACCCTTTTTTACATGATTGCACATTTATCAGTGGAATTTCAACGTTTTTATCCGCATTTGAAATTCGCAAAGGTGTAATACGGTTATTAGTCAGAAACATTGTATTATACTGTATTATAATATAATGTTATTCATACTTGTTCCACCAATTCCCTACATTGGTTTGATCTTTCTCCGATACTGAAGCCGATATCTTTGACGTTGTTTTTCTAATAGGTGATGTTGCAGAGAACGGTTGTCTGAATTTTATTTTAAGATTTGAAGTATCTATTTTGGTTTTACTTGATACATAAGACGCGTTCGGTGAGAAGTTTTCAGGAATGGTGTTAATTGGCTTCAACCATGATGGTTGTTTTGGTTCGGATTGCTCTACGCGTAAATCTCTGAATGGTTGTTTTTTACTGTATGATCGTGCTCTTGAAAATACTAAATTCATCGGTTGTTTGTTATAATAATTAGGGTCGTCTATAATATTATTCTGTATCATTTTATTGGATATCTAGTATATCTGTATATTATATTATTTCCATCTTTGTATATTGGCTGTACATGTCTATCAGTAGATAAACTCACCTTTTTGCAACCATTTACACATTTGAATATTGTAATCCGCACTTTGTGTGGATAGTGTTCAAAAGCAACGTCTCCGATAAATCAGTTAATACGCACAATTCGTGTGCGAACTTAAGGGCTATCCGTGTTATTGTAGCCAAATGGTTAAAAATGGTGGATTTCTCTATCTGTTTTATAAATATAAATACATTTATCTACCGAATGATAGAGATCAACCATATTATAACAATTCTCGTATCATTGGAAATATCAAGGCAATTTCTGCTAAACATGCCTCGGCAACTTCGCGATGCTCTTTCTGGGTTCCATTTGCGATTCGCAATCGGATATAGTGAATCCAAGAACGCAAAGTACCATTCATATACAGTCGCGATGGGGTCATTCCCTCCGGTAGCACTACACGCGCCTGTTCTTTTGCGATTCCGTGTTCAATTGCCCATTTGTATGCCGCTGTCGCGGAATCTGCTACAAGATCTTGCAGGACATTCCATTCCTCATGCAATGCCGTGTCATCGGTGGAGACACTATTTTGCCTATTTTTGGTATCTTGCATCCGCGCTTCTCTCTTCACTAGATCCAAGTCTGCTACCGCATACCTCTGCGAAAATTCTTGGAACGAAAAGGATCGATGTCTTAGGATTTGTCTAGCTATATCGCGCGTACATTCTATTTCCAAACAGATCGATACCATCTCTAGGGGCGACCAATGTTCGTTGTTGATTAGGTATTTTATGAGACGTTCATTGGTGCCCGTGTTGTATTGATTCGCCGGATTGGATACTCTTGCACAAAATGCGACCAAGTCTTGCAAAGACTCTATCCCCGATCCCGAATCCTCGGGTGGAGGTCGCGAATAACTGACGAGTCGAACTTGGCTTGGCATTGATTGATAGTATAGTATTATCTGTAATACTCTTCATATACCCTTTTCATTTGTTTCGTCTATCTATGTAAATCTAAAAACAACATAAATACTATTGTGTAATTTACTGTATATTATTGCTCTCTGCTCTCTATAAACTATGTTTCACCATATTTTTATCCTAGGATTCTTTTGCTATTTGTCGTTCTATGGTATTCGGGCAGGACAAACCCCGAATCCAAACAATTTCACTACCGTTGCGGTATTAGACGCTTCATCATACGTAGGACACTGGTATCAAGTGTATGCGGCACCCGTAGATTTTACTTTCCAAGGACCCGGGAAGTGCATTACGGCTGACTATGGTTTAACAGGACCAAATAATATTTCGGTGTATAATTTTCAGGAGAATTTGAATACTGGTGCACCAGAATCAATCTCCGGATATGCTTTTTACAAGGATCTGTCCAAGCCGGGTGAATTGTCCGTATATTTGGAAGGAACCCCCTTTGTCGCTCCTTATTGGGTTCTCAATCTAGGACCCGTATCGCACAATCAATATGAATGGTCGATCGTGTCCGTGCCTTTCGGTTCTTCTTTATGGGTCTTGGCAAGAGATGTGGACGCTTTTTTTGCAGAATATGATACCGATGTTGTCAAATTGTTGGATGAATATGGATTCCAATATTTCGCAGTGGAACAAGAGGGGTGCTAACGACCATCCATCCCTTCATTTACCAAATCAAATAATATGATCATTTGTTGTGTTGTATGCAATAAATGATATCCCTGTTTTTCGTTAAAACGCTAGGTCCAAGAATATCCTCCCTATGTAAATGGACGATTTCGTTATTTCTAATTTACACGAGGCCAAGAATGAATGGTGTAGTCGTTTAGTGAGCATTTTCAGCCCCTTAGTGATCGAAGGAATCAAATCCATATTCAATGAGGCTTGGAAAATGTGTGTCGATACGGATGAATTGGGCAAATATTTGATGACATTCCAGAATCTACTATGCCGAGTTCCTAAGTGGAATTCGGTTATCGTAGAAGAAGAACGTGCCAGAATCATCGAACGTAGTGGATGCAATTATTTAGAAGATTTGATCACCTGTGTACACATTATTCAGCTCAAAGTACTTACGTGTATCCGTGTAGGAAACCGCCAGAAAAAGATCGACATATCTATTCCTAAATTGGACCATTTCATCCACAAGGTCTATATCCATGTTGCACGTAAGGTATATATGAATGTGTATCTCTTTGAGAAGAATGTATCGCCTCTTCAGATCCAGAAAAACAACCGCGAATTGGAGATGATTGTCCAAGAATGTATTTTGACGGCCATTCGCGAAAGTATTCCTACAGAGGCAATTATCCGTGCTTACATGGATGAAAGTATAGAAGAGGAAGAGGAGGTTTTCGTCGAAGCAATCAAAGAACCTGTTTTGGAAGGACAAACAAACACGAATAACGAAACATCTACTTTAGATACTTTAGGAAGTTCTTCCGCAATTGAATTAGAAAAAACGGATTCGGATACATCTTCAAAAATAAGCGAAGAACGCATGAAAGAACCCGAACCGCCCGCAATTGTACCTACTATTCAAAACTTGGATAATGAAAAGGTATCTACGCGATTAACATTTAACGATTATGACGCAGTTTTGGACGAAGACGATTCTGTAAAAGAAATAAATGCACCGAAAACGATTGAACGTTTGGAACAGGTTAGTATGGATAACCACTTGAAAAGGAAAATGGAGGAAGAATCCGACGACGAGGAAGATCGCATACAAATTCATACAGACACAATTGATTTAGCGGGTTTTGATATATTGGACTTGGACACGAATAATGGTACGAAAACCCAAGATAACGAATTATTTTCCTTGGATTTTGAGGAATTATAATCAACCGCAGTAAAAGATAGCCCTTAATGCGGTAAAACGGTGTTGAAAATAACCGACAAAATAGTATATTAGATATTTCTACATCCGGTTTATATCATGAGAGAGCTTTTTATACTTGCCACAATGATAACCGCATTGTTTTGCATATCCAAGTTTGTGGAAATGAAATACTTGAATCAAGAAGACAAACCTTTAAAAGAAGTTGTGCGCGATGCCTTGGTGGTTTTCGTGTCTTCATTAACTGGTGGATTCGTATATTTTAACTGCCGGAATATGATAACGGACTTTTTCAATGTAGTTACTGAAACTAAAGTATTGAATACCGCAACAACACAGGTATTTACCGAGAAACCTGAGTTTTGATAACCAACCATTGTCTAAAAACACGTATAGATATCAAATATACATAACCACTTTTGGTGAATAATATATATTATCCACCAAAAGAACTTGGGATTTCTAATGTTTTGTAGCATGTAGCATTTGTCTACAAAAACACGGATAGCCCATAATTACATTTACATCTTTGAACATTGTTATCCGCACAAAGTGCGGATAGTGTTCAAAGGCAACGATACCGATAAATCAATTGGAGACGCCCACAAAGTGTGCGAACTCAAATGTTCATCGGTGTACAAAGAAATACGGACAAAAAACAATATCTATATATTTTAATCATAAAATGAATAATTATTTGGTAGGATTGGCCGCGGGAATATTAGGTATCATTTTAGACGCAATTTTACCGATAGTTTTCCAAGAAGGTCATGTGGAAATATTTTCCTTTTTATTTATCTTGTCCTTTGTCTTTATGGTCATAACATCGTCGTATTTATTGATTTTCCAAAAAACGGATTTTACAACATTATATAATCAACTCCTTAAAAAATCGAACGACATAAATGTCTTGTTTTATGGAGGATTACGATATTTGAAATACATCCTGGTAACTTTCGGTGCTTTGCATGTAAATCCCGGATTGTATAGCGCTCTCTACTGTTTTCAAATACTAACATTTTCAATTTACTCACATATCAACAACCATTTTTCACCAAATGCTTTAGAAATATTTGGATATATTGCTACTATTCTATTCTTGGTGTCTATAACGTATTTGTTTATAGAAGAAAAGAAGGGTGCAACTGCAAAAAGATTGTTGCTTTACGGAACTGTAGCGATAACTATTGCCATGGGCGCGGACTTTATCGATAGTGATTATTTCGCAAAATTTGATAAAAATCCATTTGAAGATATAGAATTATCTTCTTTAGCTATGGCTATTATATCCGCATGTATATTGATTTATCGCACTTTTTTCGTAAAGGATGCTTTTATTTTTACGAAGAATCTTTTTAATCTCAGCCATTTAACTTATATTATTGGTATTGCGATTTTCATCTGTCAATATATTCCGAGTTTGTTAGAATTTACAACTTTTGATTGGTTGAATCCTGGAACTATTATGGGTCTTTTTATTGCACAGTCTATTATTGGATTTTTATTAAACAAATTTTATTATAATATGCCGTTTTCTCCTATATTATTGTTGTGTATTCTTGGAATGATTATTGGATCAATGTGCATATTGGTCGGCCATTACATGGTGAAGGACAAAGTCGATTTTTCATTATTCAAACATATTCGGAATATACATTTATTTGACGGAGTTGCAACACACAATGTCATCAAATCAATCGATAAACAATCTATATGATTACTATCCTATCTACTGATAGACATTAAGGGCTATCGGTAGATAAATGTATTTATCTACCAAAAGAAATTGGACTTTCTAATGTTTTGTAGCCATTTGGCTACAAAACCTCCGATAGCCCTTAATTATAAATAATATGATTATATAATAGACAAATCATATTATCATATTATTACATTATTACATTATTATAATGAGTTTCCCTGCAAATACACTTACTGGATATAATGTAAACGGTGTAGATCTAATTAATATTTTTCAATTATATCAATCTGGTTTATCCGGAGAAGTCGTTCCTTATTCTACAACTATCAACGGAACCCTGTATAATTTCAATCAAATTTTTCAATCCTACAGCTACGGTCCGCTTGCATCTTCAACCAAATTTTTGTACAATGGAAGAGATATAAATACATTATATCAAAAAAAGTCTCCTTTTTCGGTTTCGGGTGCATCCGCTAATTATACTATTTTTCCGAATTTGAATAATCCATATAATGGATATTATGCGGTTGTATTTACCGGGAATGGATCTATTACATTCAATGGAACCCAAAATCCTACTGTAATAATGGTTGGTGGTGGTGGAAGTGGCGGTGGTGGAGAATTGTCATCAGGAGCAGGAGGATCGGGTGGTGGAGGAGGTGGAGGTATTACATATATTCAAGGACAAGTTCCATTTAGTGGGACATATACTGTATCAGTTGGTCTAGGAGGTCTAAATGCATTCAATACTTACAATCAAATAAATACTGATGGAGGTAGTTCAACTATAACAAATGGCACAACAACTACCTATACTAGTTATGGCGGAGGTAGAGGATATTCACCCAACTTGACCTTTGGCCAAGAAAATGGAGGAAATGGGGGTGGCATAAATTCTATATATGGCGGGGGTGGTGGAGGTGGCGGTCCTGGTGTAAATTCGATTGATGGTAATCCTGGGTCTGGTACAGCAGGTACGGGTGGATCTGACATATCGAATAATAAAAATGGACAATCGGGGAATTCATCTAATGGATATGGAGGCAATTCTTTTTATTCTACGGGTTTACCGATTCCTTTTTATGGAAATAATATCGTGCTTCCGGTTGGTGGTGGTGGCGGTAGTGGATCTAACAGTGCTTACGCATTTGGAACATCAGGTGTAGGGTATGGTGCTGGATCTGCTGGTGCTGGGACAGGCGGAATTAGTTCCAATTATTTTAATTTTAACTGTTTTGGTCAAGATGCGTCAAATAACCAATATTCGACCAATTCTATACTACTCGGTGGATTTGGTGGTGGAGGAGGTGGAGGAGCTTTGAGTTCGGTTTCATATACTGGTGGTAATGGTGGAAACGGAGTTGTTATTTTTTATTCTGCGTTTTAAGGGCTATCGGAGGTTTTGTATCCATTTGGCTAAAAAACATTAGAAAGTCCAAGTTCTTTTGGTTGATAATATATATTATCTACCGATAGAGGTTAATTTCTTCGGTAGATAAATTCAGATTTTACAATTTTGCACATTTCAATAAGTATACAATACATACATATTGAAACCTTTATTCCGGCTTGCCGGAATCGAACCAGCGACAATTCGATAACATTGAGAAACCACTACAGTCGAATGCTCTACCAACTGAGCTAAAGCCGGGGGGTGGACCTTATGTCCAATATAATTTATTGATTCTTATTTATATTGTTTTTTTGTTAATGTCTTTGGTAGATAAATATATGTATACATTGAAAACATATATCAAAACTCGACTTTTATAGCTCGACCATTTGTCTATAAGATACGGATAGTTTTTTGCGCCTTTGCACATGTTTACAAATTATAAGAATTTTTGTAAAAATATGCAAGATTATTTTTTGGTTCTTCTTGTTTTACGTACTATTTTTGTGAATTTACGCATACTTTTT
>Ga0114968_10003740_pt1 | contig 11389 bp, 8 predicted proteins | sample M_130807_EF_Meta_FD_87020 | JGI IMG/M metagenome (GOLD analysis project Ga0114968, IMG submission 87020) | Freshwater microbial communities from Lake Montjoie, Canada to study carbon cycling - M_130807_EF_MetaG | ecosystem: Environmental > Aquatic > Freshwater > Lake | place: Lake Montjoie... | reverse complement strand
CCAGGTGCTTTGGCTACGATAAATTGGTAGTCAGAAAAATGTTTCGCCACAGAAAGCATGATCGGTAATTTCTTTGTGATTTCTTGTTTCCGGCTGCCAGGCAATAAAGCAATGATTTTTTTATCACCGAAAGCATTGGGCTGATTCTTATTTTTCTCTTTGAAATTATTCACAACTTCAGCAAGTGGATGACCAACATATTCCACTTCATAATTCCATTTTGTATAAAACGCTTTCTCAAACGGAAGTATAACAAGCATCTTGTCGACATTTTTTTTAATGTCATGAACCCTATTTTCTTTCCATGCCCAAACTTGTGGCGAGATATAATACACAATTTTGAAGCCTTGTGTTTTTGCCCATTTAGCAATCCTTAAATTGAATCCAGGATAATCAATTAATATGATGACATCGGGTTTGAAATCAATGATGTCTTTTTTACAGAAGGAAATGTTTTTTAAAATAGTGGGAAGGTTTTTAATCACCTCGGTAAATCCCATAAAAGCAAGTTCGCGATAATGCTTAATCAACGTAGCTCCTGAGGCTTGCATCATATCGCCGCCCCAGCATTGTATGGTAGCGGCCTTGTCTTTTTTATGCAATTCCTTTATCAGATTGCTGCCATGTAAGTCGCCACTGGCTTCTCCTGCAATGATATAATACCTCATAAATTAGTGCTCATTTCTTTTTTGTTTGCGCTCATTTTTCATCAGGTCTTCAAATGAAAAATCAAGAATATCGAATTGCCCTTCACTATAATAATAATGCCACCATTCCGTAGGAAAAATAGCAAAGCCATTTTCAACCATTAAATTTCTTAATAACTTTCTATTGTTTAAAACGTTTTCCGATAATTTAATATAGTCTTGATGTGCGCTGTCTGTGAAATTATCAAATCCAGTTCCCATATCTAGTTCTTTGCCGTCTTTAAGAGATACGATTGTTAGGTCCACTGCAATGCCTCTGTTGTGGCCACTTCCTTTTGCAGGGTCGGCTACATATCGATCATCATGAATAAGGTCCCACATTTTCAGAGTTACTCTATATGGACGATAGGCATCCCATATTTTCAAAGAAAGGTTTTCTTTTCGTAATGCATCCTGCACTTTTTTTAAGGCAATCGCAGCAGGCAGTCTTAAAAATGTAGTTGTTGTTGGGGAATACAAAACAGTATGCATGAAATTTTCTGGAGTGGTGTATGTAAGTTCCAATCTGATATCAGGTATTATTCTTTTTATATCAACCATTTTATTGAACTCAGAAGCCTTTATCGAAGCTTTCATTTCTGAAGACTGGTTGAGAACTTTTAAATGATATATATTGGGTAGACTATCATTATTAGCAGCTGTGGACATCTTTGCCAAAAAAATAAAGAGGCAAAAATTGATTAAATAATGTCTATTCATTAACTTGTATGTGTTGATTGAAACCGAACAAGAATATTTTCTTCTCCTATGTATCACAAATGTAAACGCATTTCACTTAAAATCTTATTGATAGTCGTTTTATTTTCATCCTGTAATAATGGTCATGATAAAGTCTATAACAAGGAAATTGTTTCGGATAAATACAGTTTACATGATTATGTTTTATTACAAATTCAATCGAAGCTAGCTATAGCTACTGATGCAAATGGTAAAATTGATGACAGTCTTACTTTGAAATTTTTCAATCCGGTAGAAGAATTTTATTATACACATGATTATGCTTCGGCTTGGTCTGATACAGGAAAATTTACACCACAAATCAATCAGCTTTTTTCTTACCTAGATACTGCAATAAGAGACGGTTTGTATAAAGAAGATTATCATTATTCCTCATTACTTCATATCGCATCAATTCTTCAGCATGATAGTGCCGCGATGAAAGACGCTGTATTGTGGGCAAGAGCAGATTTGATGCTTACAGATGCTTTTATGAATATCATTTCAGACATAAGACAGGGCAGATTAATTAGTGATAGTCTGGCATACAAAAACGACACCACGAAATACAACAGTTTTTTCTGCACAAGCCTAAATCGCTTTTTAAAAGAAAAAAATCAGGATGCTATTTTTAAAATAATTCATCCACAAAACAAAGATTACAGAGCACTTCGAGAAACAGTTCATCCTTTTTTGAAAACTATGGACACTTTTCATTACACCCTATTAAAGTATCCGTATGAATTTGAAAACGAAAATGATTCAATTGATTATTTTACTCAACTAAAACTAAGATTGAGTGAAAGCAATTATCTAAGTTTCGAAAAAGAAATTGATTCAACAAAGCTTGCATTCGCTATTTCAAAATATCAAAAAGATAAAAAGCTAAATCCTGATGGTAAGATTTCTAAAGCCTTAATTAAAACGCTGAACAATACTGATAATGAAAAATTAAAAAGATTGTTTGTTTCAATTGATAAATGCAAAGAATTTCCGGATAGCATGCCTCAAAAATATATTTGGGTTAACCTGCCTTCATTTTACCTTAAAGTAATTGAAGATGATACCGTAACGCTAAAGTCAAAAATCGTTTGTGGAAAGCCCAGTACACCAACACCACAAATAACCAGTGCCATTAGCGATATGGTGATTTATCCCACATGGACAGTACCAGTAAGCATCATCAAAAAAGAAATGTTACCGGGCTTGAAAAAGAATTCGGCTTACCTAGAAAAAAAAGGTTTGAAGCTTTATGATAAAAACGGAGATGTAGTGGATCCTGCTACCATCAACTGGACGAAATATTCAAAAGGTATTCCTTATAAAATCAAGCAGGGTAGTGGAGATAAAAATGCACTTGGTGTGATGAAATTTAACTTCCTCAATCCATTCGATGTATATCTTCATGATACCAATCAAAGATATTTTTTCAACAATAGTATGAGGGCATTAAGTCATGGTTGTGTGAGAGTACAAAACTGGAAAGAGCTGGCTAATTTTATTGCACAAACCGACAGTGCGAATCTTGCTATTGGGGATTCATTATCATATAATGCAGATTCAATAAATAGCTGGATTGCCAAAAAGCTAAGACATAAAATCCCTGTAAAATATAAAATTCCGCTTTTTATTCGTTATATTAGTTGTGAGGCAACAAACGGCAAGCTTGTATTTTATGACGACATCTATGATGAAGACAAAAATCTCGCTGATCGCTTCTTTTCTGGCAAATAAATTTTATGAATAAATATCGTAGTTATTACATGAAGGCAACATGTTTTTTGGCATTGCTTTTTACAATGTCGTTTCATGTATTGCATGCACAAGAAACTATTGATACTGTCGCTGCCATAGTAAATCAAAAGCCAGAAAAAAATACCAAAGCAAAAATTGGGGATGTATATTATGGCGTGGCGAGTTTTTATGGCAATAAATTTATTGGCAAAAAAACTGCAAGTGGTGAAATATTCAGTCAGGAAAAATATACCGCAGCTTGTAATTCGCTTCCATTAGGAACTTGGATAAAAGTTACCAATGTAAAAAACAAGAAATCAGTTGTTGTCAAAACAAACGACAGACTTCATCCCAAAATGAAAAGAATCGTTGACTTGACAATGGTGGCTGCTCGTGAATTAGGTTATATTGGAAAAGGGTTGGCTAAAGTAAAAGTTGAAGTAATTGAAAAACCAAAAAAGAAAACAAAGCCACAAAGTAAATCTAAGCCACTGAAAACAAAGTCGTCTAAAGTAGCAAAGAAAAAGAAGTAAGTCTGAGTTCAGTTATTTGTATTCGTAAATGATTTTCCCCATCAACATGCCATTTCTATCAAAGATTCTTTCTTTTACTTTTAAGTGATTTTCATAATCATATTTCCATACAGTGAAGTTGTCATTGCCATCTTCTGTTGTTGTCATTGATGAAATCTTTCCTTCTTCGTTGTACTCGAAAACGTAATCCGCAACTAGCCTTTGTTTGAATTCATTGGTATGTACTACATCGGTTAATCTTTTATTTTCATCGTAATAGTAATAATATTTACTGCCGTTTTTAGTTTCCTTCTCTATACCTACATTATTATTTTCATCAGGAGAGAATAAAATGACAATCGTGTCAGTTTGATTTTTAATTCTCAGCATACTTACAGGAATGCCATCTTCATTGTAACGATACACATGGGCTTCGGTGATTTCATTTACAAAATCATCATCGTTGGATTTTGAATAAGATAAGGTACTGGAAAGTCGATTGTTGTTGTCGTAAAAGAATTCATTTCTGGAAACTACGATTTCAGAACTATCGTAGGTCATTATTAATAATCCTTGTTTGTTGAAAAAAGATTCCATCAATGATTTTCCTTGATTGCCGGTGCGTGCATATAATGAAGATTTTCTGAAGTCTTTTGAGATTTTCTTTTCACAGAAAAAATCTTCACTTTCTTCACCGTTCGGTTCGAGACTTTTGATTTTTATATTTTTGATACCACCTTTTTTATAAGTGGCCATTTCTTCATTAGCCTGTCCTACACTGATCAAATCTCTATATAAAAATTGGGCATATATTTCAGTGCCAAAACAAATTGATAAAATGAGTAGTGAAACCTGTTTAATTTTCATGTTGTGTTATTAAGCTTCCGTTGAAAGATTTTAAAAAACGCTTTGCAACTTAAGCATAAACTTTGTTATTTTTATAAAATATCTTTAAAAACACTTCTGATTTTTGAAAAAAGAAATCTCCAGAAAAAACTAAAAAATGAATGAGAATGCAACAGCCTTTTTAAGACTGGTTACCATAATGGATGAGCTTCGTGAAAAATGCCCATGGGACAAAAAACAAACCATTCATACATTACGTCAACTTACGATTGAAGAAACTTATGAACTGGCAGATGCCATTACAGAAAGCAACTGGCAAGATATCAAAGAAGAGTTGGGTGATATTTTACTGCATATCATTTTCTATGCAAAAATTGGACAAGAGCAGCAGGCATTTGAATTGAAAGATGTGATCAATGGAGTTTGCGAAAAACTAATCAACAGGCACCCACATATTTATGGAGATGTGAAAGTGGAAAATGAAGACGATGTAAAACAGAATTGGGAAAAGATAAAACTCAAAGAAGGAAAAAAATCTGTTTTAGCAGGTGTACCCAAATCATTGCCATCAATGGTTAAGGCCATGCGACTTCAGGAGAAATCTAAACAAGTGGGATTTGAATGGGAAAACAGACAACAGGTTTGGGAAAAAGTAAAAGAAGAAATCAATGAACTTGAAGCGGCTGTAAATGCTGAAAATATTGACCATATCGAAGATGAAATGGGAGATGTGTTTTTTTCATTGGTGAATTACAGTAGGTTTATTCATGTGGATGCTGAAAACGCGTTGGAAAGAACCAATAAAAAATTCATTAGCAGGTTTAATGCGATGGAAGTAATGGCTGCTGCAGAAAATAAAATGCTCCACGATTTATCGCTGGAAGAAATGGATCAGCTTTGGAATCAAGCCAAACAACAAAAATAAATCAGCAACTTGGAAAAATCTTTATTACCCATTCGGTTTATTTACAAAAACATATACCTGCTCATTATTGCAGCATGGCTGATAACTATTTCCTTTGTAATCGATAATTATTGGTCTGCTAGTTCATCACTAACTACAGTACAGCGCAAAATTCAATCTTACATTCAAAATCGCGAACAAGATTTTAAACAACTTGTAAAAGACAGCGCGAATCTTCAGAAGATAATCAATCAAGATATTGATGAGCAATTTTTGGAGTCAATAACCAAAAAAGATTATTTCGTTTTCTTTTATTCGGTTTCAGACACTTCGTCTGATAATCTAATTTGCTGGAATACACAGAAAGTTTTGCCATTGCCTTTTATGTTGTACAATAAAGTGAAAAATGGATTTGTGAAATTGGATAATGGTTACTACGTCTGGGATCGGGTCGATTTGGGTAAATTGAAATGCATAGAGTTGATTCCTGTAAAATGGGATTATTTTATAGAAAATGAATACCTGCAAAATAATTTTGCTGTTGATGAAACGATTTCACTTAATTATGATCTTGCCGATAATTCGAGAAATGCGGTATTAATTAAAGATATAGATGGCAATGGATTGTTTTATGTGTATGAAAAACGTTCTGCGGTCATCCAACATAGTAATACGTTCGCAGTGTACCTTCAAATTATTGCATTCTTTTTAATTTTCTATTTTATTCATCTCTTTTCAGTTTATTATTCCAAACAAAAAAATTCATTAGTAGGTTTATTATTTTTGATATCAATTGTGGTATCATTAAGAGTTTGGAGTTACGCTCAATCTTTCCCATTTCATTTCAGACAATTTGAAATATTTGATCCTTCGGTTTATGGTAATGGCTTAGTCCTTCGATCACTGGGTGATTTATTTATTAATACATCATTGGTGATTTGGTTTGTTTTTTTTGTGAGAGCCAGATTACTAGAATTAGGGTATCAGTTAAAACCTAAATCGCCTATTGCCCGAATTGCCATTTTGATTTTATTTTCTTTTCTAATTATTGTAGCTACTTATATTTTTAGCAATATTGTAAGATCACTTGTTGTTGATTCTCAGATTTCATTTGATGTGATTAATTTTTTCACGTTGAATTATTTTACGGTGGTTGGCTTTATTGAATTGTGTTTGCTATCAATAAGCTATTATTTTGTTTGCCATACGATAATAAATGTCATTAAACCTTGCTATTATAAAAACGTTTTTTTATTACTGATCAGCATCGTAGTAATTTCATTGATTTTACTGAGCTTCAATGTGGGAAATATAAAAGGTGGTTTTGAGATTTATGTACTGATTTGGCTGGTTATTTTTTTAATAGTATTGAATACAGCCATTTCTGAATTTTTGATGGCAAGAATTGTTTCATCTAAGCTTGTATTTTGGTTGGTATTTTTTTCGATTTCTGTAAGTATCGTGATATTAACGGAAAACAGAAAAAAAGAATTTGAAAGTCGCAGGCATTATGCCGAAATACTGGCGTTGAAATCAGATCCGGCTAACGAGACTTTAATTCATTCCATGTTGTTGGATTTTAGAGATGAATTCTTGACGACAAATTTTTACAGATTAGCATCTCCCATTTCGAGCAACGCATTAAAAGACAGTTTGATTAACAGTAACACCAGTGGGTACACGAATAAGTACGACACCCATTTATATGCCTACAAATCAGACGAAACGCCTCTTTACAATGAGGATGCTGTAACGTTCAAGGACCTTAATTCGATTTTATTAGCACAAGCTAAACCAACAAATGTGCCGGGGCTGTTTTATTTTGACCAGTCTTTTGATCTCTTTAGTTATATCAGCAAAAAAGAAATTAAAGATTCAACAGGAAACGCATTAGGTTCTTTGTTCATCATCACTTCTCCCAAGCAACAAAGAAAGGATGCGCTGTATCCTGAATTGTTTACAAAAGGGAAATTAAATTCAATTGAAAATTCCTCCGCCTATGCGTTTGCGTTATATAACGACTGGAAGCTGATTAGCAGTCACAATGATTATCCATTTCCTTCTGTATTAAAGCAAACTGATTTGCAGCAGAAAGAATTCGGAGAAATGAAAAATGGCAATTATAATGAATTGCGATATTATGCAGGAGCAGGTAAAGTGGTGATCATCGCCAAAGAAAACAACTGGCCTATCGAGACTATCACTTTATTTTCTTACATGTTTTTTTGTTTTTTGATGGTGTCTGGCCTATTGTGGCTAATTAATATACTTGTCGTTTCCAAACTAAATAGAAAAAAAATATTTAGTTATTGGCAATTCTCTATTCGAAATCAAATTCACGGAACGATTATCTTTATTAGTGTTGTATCGTTTTTAGTGATTGGGTTTGCTACTATACTATTCTTTGTTATTCATTACGAATCCAGCAACAGAGAAAAATTAAGTAGGGTAATTAGGATTATGGAAAAGGAAGTTAATTCCACCATCAATGAAGGTTGGAATCTTACAGATACTACTGCTGTTAATACCGACAACTATGATAAAAAATTGGAACAAGCAGTGCAGAAGATTTCGGATATACACGGAGTAGATGTGAATCTATATGATTTGAATGGAAACCTAAGGATTTCTTCTTTACCATTACCATATACCCAAGGTATTTTATCTTCCAAAATGGATCCTATTGCTTATTTCCATTTGAACAATAAAAAGGAAATTCAATTTTTTCATAAAGAGAATATTGGAAATCTAACTTTCATCAGTAATTACATTCCGGTAATCAATGCGGAAGGAGACAATTATGCGTTTATCAATATTCCTTATTTTACTTCGCAGAATATTTTAAAACAAGAGATTTCAAACTTCTTGATTACTATCATCAATCTCAACGCATTTATTTTCTTATTGGCGGGTATCGCTTCCCTTTTTATAACCAACCGAATTTCTAATACATTTTCTTTGATCACAGAAAAGATGAAACGCATTAATCTGGGTTCTATTAATGAAGTCATTGAATGGGAACGTAAAGATGAAATTGGAGCCTTGGTGATGGAGTATAACAAAATGGTAAACAAACTTGAAGATAGTGCGGCCATATTAGCAAAAACGGAAAGGGAAGGAGCTTGGAAAGAAATGGCGAGGCAAGTGGCTCATGAAATTAAGAATCCGCTAACACCCATGAAACTGAGCATGCAGTTTTTACAGAAATCAATCGATAACAACGCGCCTAATATTAATGAATTAGCCAAGAATGTTTCGGCCACTTTGATAGAGCAAATTGAACATTTAAGCAACATCGCTAACGCATTCAGCCAATTTGCAAATATTGGCGATCCTAAAAAAGAAGATTTTGATTTGAATGATACATTAAGGAATGTGATTTTACTTCATGAAGTAAATGATAATTTAATAATCAACAGGCATTTATTGTCTGAGAAGATTATCGTGCGTGCCGACAAAACTCAAATCAATAGATTATTTACAAATTTGATTTTGAATGCCATTCAATCTGTACCTGAATACAGAGCTGTTGAAATTACAATAGCAGAAAAAATTGAAGGCAACTTTGTTATCGTAAAAATAATGGACAACGGACAAGGCATTAGCGAAGAAGTAAAGGCCAATATTTTTACACCCAATTTTACGACTAAGTCATCAGGTACTGGCCTTGGCCTTGCCATGTGCAAAAGAATCATTGAGCAAAGCGAAGGTGAAATTTGGTTTGAAACCCAATTGGAAAAAGGGACGGCGTTCTTTGTGAAATTACCAATGAATAATGTGTAGTTATTATTTTTTCTTTCCTTCCAACCATGAATTCATCTCCGACAAACTAAAGCTACTAAGGTTTTGGGATTTATGAATCATTGCTTTTTGAGCAACAGCAACACCATATTTGATATCTTTTAATCCTTCAAGCGTATGAGCATCGGGGTTTATCGAAATCAAAACATTTTTTTTTCTGGCATATTCAATTTGTCTCCAATCAATATCGAGTCTGCTGGGATGTGCATTAAGTTCGATCACTACATTATTCGCCGCACATGCATCAATGATTGTTTGATGATTTACTGGATAGCCAGGTCTGCTAAGTAATAAACGGCCAGTCATGTGTCCTAATATTCTTGTGTGAGGATTTTCAATGGCCTTCATTAATCTCATCATGGCTTTTTCTTCATTCATTTTTAAATTGCTGTGTACCGAAGCGATAATCAAATCAAATTGTTGCAGCGTATGATCGTCGTAATCAAGATTGCCATCATTTAAAATATCCGATTCTATACTTTTGAAAATTTTAAAGGGATGTAACTTTTTGTTGAGCTCATTGATGTATTGATGTTGAGCATAAATTTTTTCGACTGAAAGACCTTGAGCATAAAAAGCTGATTTACTGTGGTCGCTGATGACTAGGTATTCCATGCCCATTTCTATGCAGGCTAATGCCATTTCTTCTAATGTATTGCTTCCGTCACTCCAATTGCTATGGCTATGGATAATGCCTTTGATGTCTTTTGTTTGGATGATATCAGGTAATGATTTGTTTTTAAATTCTTGAATAAATGATTCGTTTTCACGGAGAAATTCGGGGAAAAAGGGTAGTGACCTATTAGTAAAAAAATCTTGGGCAGACGATTCTGATGAATTATTTGTTGATTCGCATTGGATAAGTTCATTCCAAAAGGATGCCGATGCAGTATGTTCGATAGATTTTTTGATGAATTCAGATTGTTGTACTGGGTACAAATAAAGGTCAAGTCCTACCGGATTAGTGTAAATAAGTTGGTTGCTGTTTGCTTCTTTTAATGTAAATCCGGGCGTTTGAGACAATAGTGCAATTATTTTTTCAGTCTCTGTTTGAATGAGGTATTCAATTTTATCTATTATTTCCAGTTGACGTTTAAACTGACCTGTAATTTCTAATTTTATTTGTGGCAGGCATTGGCTTAAAAAGTTTGTAAAATCAGGTATGATATTTTCAACTTGTGCATATAAATAACGACCTCTGTTTTTGTTATAGAATTCGACAGCATCAATTACATTTTGTTGTGTTTTTTCACCAAAGCCTTTGAATAATTTCAGTCTGTTTTCTTTGCAAGCATAAAGTAATTCGCCGATAGATTCAATTTCCATTTCTTTCCAAATGGTATTTATTTTTTTAGGGCCGATACCTTTGATGCTGATCATTTCAATAATCCCTGTTGGTGTTTTTGAAATAATTTCTTCCAGTGCATTTATTTTTCCTGATTCAATGTATTCAATAATTTTTTGACCAGTTGAAACACCAATTCCGTTTAGTGCAGAAATTTTTTCTTTTGGCATGTCATGAAGTTGCACGGTTAATTTTTCAATTGCAAATGCTGCTGATGCATATGATTTTGCTTTGAAAGAATTTTCACCATGTATGTCAGTTAGTTTCGCAAGCAGAGAAAGCGCATCTGCAATTTGATAATTATCCATAATTCAAAAATATGCAAAAGCAAATTATTTGTGTTTTAATTCTGGTAGTGATTTGAATTCAGCATATTTTATTTTAATTAAAAGTCAATAAACAAAAGATTGTGTTGAGGTATTCAATCGTTTCTTTTTTTTCGCTAGCCAATTGTTTTAACGGTGATTGATAAACGAAATATCTTAAAATGAGTTAAGTTGAAAGCTATAGTAGGAGCGGGTTGTAGACAAAAAAAAGTCCCGGTTAAAAAACCGGGACAATATCATTTGCTTTTTCAAGCAAGCTAAGATTACTTCTTTTTAGGAGCAGCCTTCTTTGCAGGAGCAGCTTTCTTTGCAGGAGCAGCTTTTTTAGCAGGAGCAGCTTTCTTTGCAGGAGCAGCTTTTTTAGCAGGAGCAGCTTTCTTTGCAGGAGCAGCTTTCTTAGCAGCAGCTTTTTTAGGAGCAGCTTTTTTTGCAGGAGCAGCTTTCTTTGCAGGAGCCGCTTTTTTCTTTGTAGCCATTTTTTAAAAATTTAATTGGTT
>Ga0114968_10003739_pt1 | contig 11389 bp, 8 predicted proteins | sample M_130807_EF_Meta_FD_87020 | JGI IMG/M metagenome (GOLD analysis project Ga0114968, IMG submission 87020) | Freshwater microbial communities from Lake Montjoie, Canada to study carbon cycling - M_130807_EF_MetaG | ecosystem: Environmental > Aquatic > Freshwater > Lake | place: Lake Montjoie... | reverse complement strand
TGAATTGCCACGCATTTCTACAGGTATTTCTGAGTTCGACCGCGTGCTAGGGGGCGGCTTGGTGGCGGGGGCCGTCGTACTAATCGGCGGCGATCCTGGCATCGGAAAATCAACCCTGTTATTACAAGCGCTGGTGGCCATGTCGGGTCAAGCCCGCGTGCTGTATGTCACCGGCGAAGAGTCGGCGGAACAAGTTGCCTTGCGCGCACGCCGTTTAGGATTAGTTGGTGGTGCAGTCGATTTGTTTGCTGAAATCCGCCTTGAGGCCATTCAACACGCTTTGCTTGAGCAAAAACCCGCCGTAGCGGTGATCGATTCGATTCAAACGATTTATTCGAGCGAGCTTAGCGCGGCACCAGGGTCGGTCTCGCAGGTCAAAGAGTGCGCGGCCCAACTGACGCGCCTGGCCAAGCAGGCAGGGATCCCGATCGTGATGATTGGGCATGTCACCAAAGACGGTACCCTAGCCGGGCCTAGGGTACTTGAGCACATTGTGGACACTGTGCTGTACTTCGAAGGCGACACGCACTCGTCGTTTCGGCTGGTGCGCGCCTTTAAAAATCGCTTCGGCGCGGTCAACGAGCTGGGCGTCTTTGCCATGACCGATCGCGGCTTGAAGGGGGTCTCTAATCCGTCGGCCTTGTTTTTGTCGCAGCACACGAATGAAGTGTCGGGCTCTTGCGTGATGGCGACTCAAGAAGGCACGCGTCCGCTCTTGGTTGAAATTCAAGCTCTGGTTGACACCGCGCACGTGCCTAATCCGCGTCGCCTCTCGGTGGGGCTCGAGGGCAATCGGTTGGCGATGCTATTGGCGGTGCTGCATCGCCATGCAGGTGTCTCAACCTTTGATCAAGATGTCTTTGTCAATGCGGTGGGTGGCGTGCGTATTACTGAACCCGCGGCTGACCTCGCGGTTTTATTAGCGATTATTTCGTCTCTGCGCGACCGGCCTTTGCCTAAAGGTCTGATTGCTTTTGGTGAAGTGGGTTTAGCCGGCGAAGTGCGCCCAGCGCCACGCGGTCAAGAGCGCTTGCGCGAAGCCGCGAAACTCGGCTTTTCGGTGGCAATTATTCCTAAGGCTAACGCGCCGCGTCAGCCGATTGAAGGCTTAGACGTCTGGGCGGTTGATCGCTTGCAAGACGCTCTTGACCGCTTGCGTTGAGGCGCGTGACTGACATGATCCACCTTAAACTCGCCTTCAAACAAGCCTGGCGCGATGCCCGAGCCGGAGACCTGCGCTTGCTGTTGTTAGCCGTTGTCGTGGCGGTGGGCGCTATCACCAGCGTTGGCTTTTTAGCCGATCGCGTGGGCCGGGCGCTTGAGCGCGATGCTGCGCAAATGTTGGGCGCAGATCTGGTTTTTGAAGCAGATACTGAAGTGCCAGAAGTATTTTTAGCCCAAGCACGTCAGCGCGGGCTGACCACCGCGTTGACCTGGCAGTTTCCGTCGATGGTGGGCTCGAGCGCAAACCTTGTGCTCTCATCGTTAAAAGCGGTCGAAGGCAACTATCCCTTGCGCGGTAGCCTGCGTACCAGCACTAGTGTTGCCGGCATCGACCAGGCTACCCAAGTTGCGCCCAACGTTGGCGAAGTGTGGGTTGATGCGCAAATCTTAGGCCAGACCAGCCAGCAGATCGGACAGCTTCTGAAGATTGGCGAGATTGGTCTGACGATCACGCGCGTCATAACCTACGAGCCTGATCGTGGCCCACAGTTCGTCAACTTAGCACCCCGAGTGATGTTACGCGCAGAGGATTTGTCGCGCACCGGTTTGATTGCACCGGGTAGTCGCGTGCGTTATGCCATGTTGGTGGCGGGCGAGGGCGCTGCGGTGCAAGCGTTCCGGACATGGCTCGAAACTCAGATCAAGCCCGGTCAAAAAATTCTGACGATTGAGGCGGGTCGTCCCGAAATTCGTCGCTCGCTTGACCGCGCGCAGCAGTTCTTGGCGCTGGTTGCCATGTTGGCCGTTTTAATTGCAGCGGTGGCAGTTGCGCTCGCCGCAAGGCGCTTTGGTCAGCGCCATCGGCTCAGCATCGCACTCATGCGCTGCCTGGGGGCGACGCAAGCTGCGGTCTCGCAGATCGTGATCGGTGAGTTTGTCTTAGTGGGCGTGCTTGGGTCGTTTTTAGGGATACTGGTCGGTTGGTGTGCGCAGTTTTTAATGATCGCGGCGCTCGGTGAATTGATCGGCGCAGACCTGCCTGCGGCTTCTTGGCTGCCCGCGCTACAAGGCCTGTTCGCAGGGCTTTGGTTATTGCTTGCGTTCGCTTGGCCACCCCTGCAGGCCCTGCGCCATGTCGCACCCTCGCAAATTTTTCGTGCTTCGCACCCGCGCCTACCCAAGGCCAGCCTGTTTGGCTACCTGTTGGGCTTAGCGGGGTTCACCGCCTTGATGTGGTGGGTGGCTCAAGACCTCAAGTTAGGTGTTGGCGTGGCGCTAGGATTTTTGGCTGCGGCACTGTTGTTTGGTGGTGTCAGTGCTTTAGCCTTAGCGGGGTTGGGCTTGTTACGAGGTCGCCTCGATGCTTTCCCCATGCTACGTTTTGCGCTCAATGGTGTTGTGCGCAGACGAGCGGCCACCATTGCGCAAACGAGTGCCTTGGCGATCGGCATGATGGCGCTGTTGCTGCTCACAATCGTCCGCACCGATTTACTGGCGGGCTGGCAACGCACCTTGCCCCCTGATGCCCCCAATCGGTTTTTGATTAATGTGCAGCTTGATCAAGTGCAGGGTGTCAAACAGGCTTTACAGCAGGCGGGCATCCCTCAGGTGGTGCTGTCGCCGATGGTGCGCGGGCGGCTGCTTGCGCGTAACGGGCAGGCATTAAGTGCAAATGATTACGCTCAAGAGCGCGCCCAACGGTTGATTGAACGAGAGTTCAATCTGTCGTACGCCCCCCAGTTGCCCGAGCCGGGCCAAATCGTGGCTGGGCGTGATCTTGCAACGGATGCGTTTGAAGTATCGCTTGAAACGGGGCTCGCTAAAACGCTGTCTCTGCAGTTGGGCGATGTTTTAGAGTTCGATATTGCAGGTCAATTGATCAAAGTGACCGTGACAAGTCTGCGTCGCGTTGACTGGGATTCGATGCGCGCAAACTTTTTTGCCATTCTGACGCCTGCAGCGCTTGGTAACGCGCCGCAAACCTTTATGACTGCTTTTCATTTGCGACCCGAGCAAGCGGGGTCATTGCAAAAGCTCGTGCAGACGTTTCCCAATCTCACTGTTTTTGATGTGGGTGCGATTTTGGGTCAATTACAAAGCATTTTGGATAAAGTCTCAGTCGCGGTGCAAGGGCTGTTTGTGTTTTCGTTGTTTGCCGGCGCGCTGGTGTTAGCCGCGGCGCTGTCAGCGACGCGTGACGAGCGTGTGCGCGAGGCCGCCTTGATGCGTGCGCTCGGTGCCTCGCGGCGGCAGTTGGCCACGGCTCAGCGCATTGAACTGCTTGCAGTGGGTGCGCTGGCTGGCCTGTTGGCCGCGGGCGGTGCAACGCTGGCTGCTTGGGCGTTATCGACCTGGCTCTTTGAGTTCAATATGCGTTTTACCCTGTGGCCGTGGCTCTTGGGGGTGACACTTTGCATGTTTGGTGCCTGGCTGGCCGGCGCACTGGCCTTACGTGGTGTTTTGCAGACCCCACCTTTAAATATTTTGCGGCAAGCCTGAGTATGCCCTCGACAAACACCAGCCAGTCAGCCGTCGGTGGTGTGTCCTCGACAACCACCAACCCGTCAGTCGTCGGTGCTTTGGGCGTACCAGGCAATATTTCGACGGTCGCGCTTGAACAAGGCGGTCAAATCATCCACCTGCGTCTCGATTCCTTGGTGCCCGAACCCGCCTTACAACGCTTTGATCCGTCGTATCAACCTTCTCAAGCGCAAGTCGTTGCCTCGGGCGGTCGTGCCGCCGCTTGGTTTGTACAGCTTGCATCCCGTGAGGCAGTGCTCAGGCACTTCAAACGGGGCGGATGGATGGCACGCCTGGCGCGTGATCGCTATCTCTGGCTGGGGCTAGCGCGCACGCGCTCTTTTGCTGAGTTCGATCTGTTACGCCTCATGTGGCAGGCCGGCTTGCCGGTGCCGCGCCCACTAGGGGCCGCGGTCTGGCGAGGCCGTCTGACCTATCGCGCGGCCTTGCTCACCGAACGCATCCCGCAGGCCAGGCCTTTGGCGCTCTGCGGCGAGCCAAAGGTTTGGCTTGAGGCAGGCCGTGTCGTCGCGCAGATGCATCAGTTTGATGTGTGGCATGCCGACTTAAATGTGTTTAACCTCTTGATTGATGCGCAAGACAAGGTGTGGATCATTGATTTAGATCGAGGTCGCCGCAAGGCGCTGACAGCGACACAGCGTGCCGAAAACCTGTCTCGCTTGTTGCGCTCGGTCAGAAAAGTGGCGCCAGAACTCGAGGCACCCTGCTGGCATCTGTTTAAGCAGGGCTACCAAGAGGTGCTCAGCCAGCGGTAAGCGATTTTGTATTTAGATAACAGTACTTAACCAACAGTTAACGATTTTGTATGATCAAACAGCAGTACTTAACCCGCACCAGTACTTAACCAACTGCAAGCGATTTTGGACTACAAACAAATGTCTTTAATGATGTATGGCCTTACCCAGTGCAGTACGTGTGTCAAGGCGCGAGTTTGGCTTGATCAGCATGCTTTTGCGCATCAGTTTATTGACTACCGTGCGCATCCCATCGGCCCGGCTGACTTAAAAAAATGGGCACAGGCATTAGGCGGCTTTGAAAAACTCGTGAACCGCGCTTCGATGACCTGGCGACAGTTGGCCGACGCTTTAAAAGACCCACAAACCGACGCTCAGTGGTTGGACTTGATCGCTCAGTATCCCGCCTTGATTCGTCGCCCACTGACCATTTATGTGGATGGGTCGGTCACCGTTGGTTTTAACGAAAAGCGTTACACAGAGAAATTGAACCTCGTATGACAGACCCAACTGTCCCGATGATGATTGCAGCGCTCGGTGCGACAATCGCCGCAGTATTTGCAGTGCTAACATGGTTAAAAGTACGTGCAATCAATGTGCAGCAATCTGACCCTAAGCTTGAACAAATTATTGCAACACTCGAGCGCGTTGAACGTACACAGCGTGCCGAGCAGCTCGAAAGTCAACGTCAGCTGCGTACCGAAATGTCTGAAGCGTCGCGCGCCTTGCGACACGAACTGTCGCAGGCAGATGCCGAGTTCAGAGCCGCAGTGGCGCGAGATGCCGCCGCGGGGCGCAGCGAAGGCGCAGAGTCCTTAGCACGCTTTGCCGCCGGCTTTACGACGCAATGGCAAAGCTTGATCCAAACCAATGATCAACGGATGGCCGAGCTGCGTGCCGCGGTTGAGCAGCGCTTAGTGGCCTTGCAAACAGACAACTCGACTAAGCTTGACGAAATGCGTCGTACCGTCGACGAAAAACTGCACGCCACACTAGAGCTGCGCTTAGGTGAATCGTTTAAACAAGTGTCCGAGCGCCTTGAGGCCGTGCAACGCGGCCTGGGCGAGATGCAAGCGTTAGCAACAGGTGTCGGTGATCTAAAGCGCGTGCTCACCAATGTTAAAACGCGAGGCACCTGGGGCGAGGTGCAATTAGCGCGGTTGATCGAAGACGGCATGACCCCCGAGCAATACGCCCGTAACGTCAAAACAGTACCGGGTAGTGACGCTCAGGTTGAGTTCGCGATTCGCTTGCCAGGCGCGACCGAGCACGAGCAAGTGGTGTGGTTGCCGATTGATGCGAAGTTTCCGAAAGAAGAGTACGAACGGCTGATGGATGCCCACGAGCATGCTGATCGCGACGGTATCAAGACGGCGGGGTTAGCGCTTGGTAAAGCAGTTGAGACGCAAGCCAAGCTGATCGTTTCTAAATATGTGTCACCCCCACATACAACCGATTTTGCCATTATGTTTTTGCCCAGCGAAAGCTTGTACGCCGAGGTCTTACGACAACCAGGTCTACTCGATAAGTTGCATGATTTGCGCGTCAACGTGGCGGGCCCTGCTAACCTTGCGGCGTTGCTCAATAGTTTGCAAATGGGCTTTCGCACGCTGGCCATTCAGCAACGTTCCTCTGAAGTTTGGCAAGTCTTGCGCGCGGTTAAAACCGAGTTCAATAAATTTGGTGACACCCTGGCCGCCGTCAAAAAATCGCTTGATACTGCCAGCAATAAGATCGGTCAAACCGAAACCCGTACCAAAGCCATGCTGCGCAGCTTAAAAAATGTAGAAGTGCTACCCGATGACGAAGCCCGCGCCTTGTTGCGCGACGGTCTGAGCGAACTAGAAGCACTTGCACTCGACAGCGCTCGCCCAGAGACGGATTCTGCAGAGGATCCGGATCCTGAGGCTAGCCGTGGCGCGCGATGAACGATCGCCCAGCTTTTCAAGAAGAGGCCTCAGACTCCCTTGGGATCTCGGATCCTCTTGGATAATAGGATTTGTTGTTCTAATTGAAAAACAACGCTGATTCAATATTTGATATCGAGCACACTACGTGCTGAATGCTTATTTTTGAAGGATGATGGTTATGCTCTCACAACAAGAACTCAAACAACAAGCGGCAGAGGCGGCTTTGGCTTACATCCAACCGCTGCTCACGCTCGACGCGGTGATTGGGGTGGGCACAGGCTCAACTGCCGATTTGTTTATCGATGGTTTGGCCCGCTATCGCACGCAATTTCGCGCAGCGGTGGCAAGCTCTGAGCGCAGCGCGCAACGCCTCGCGGCCTTAGGTATTTTGGTGCTAGACCTCAACGAGGTACAAACCATGCCCGTGTATGTGGATGGCGCTGATGAAATTAACGCGCACCTCCATATGCTGAAAGGCGGCGGTGGGGCGCTCACGCGCGAAAAAATTGTCGCCTCGGTTGCGAAAAAATTTGTCTGTATCGCGGATGAGTCGAAGTTGGTGCAAACACTAGGATGTTTTCCCTTGCCCATAGAGGTGTTGCCGCTTGCGCGTGAAGCGGTCGCCCGTGTGGTCCGTGCGCTAGGCGGTGAGCCGCTATTGCGTGCTGGGTTTACGACCGACAATGGCAACCAAATCCTGGATGTACGCGGTCTAACCATCCTTGATGCTGTAGCACTTGAAGCGCGTCTGAACCAAGTGCCGGGCTTGGTCACCAACGGTTTGTTTGCGGCCCGCCCCGCCGATGTGGCGCTGCTGGCCACGCAAAAAGGTATCCGGCAGTTATAGTTGTATTGCACTTTGCGCTCGGGCAGGCCTTCACCTTTGTTCAGGTGCAATGGTTTCGCAGCGCGCGACTTGAGGGCGGTAGATTCACAAAACTGTCATAGTTTCGTCTTACACTAACATATTCAATCTGATTGGATTTGCCATGACCGAGCACACCAACAAGCAATTTGACGCCGACCTCCAACGTATCCGCACCGAGTTACTGCAAATGGGTGGTTTAGTCGAAGCCATGGTGCAAGACGGTATGCAGGCGCTCACCGAGGGTGATCTTGCCTTGGTAGACCGCGTGCGCGAGCACGAGAAAGAAGTCAATCGCTTAGAGGTTGAGATCGATGAGCGTGTGACTCAGATTTTGGCGCGTCACCAACCCGCGGCGATCGATTTGCGTACCCTGTTAGCAGTCACAAAAATGCTGACCGACATGGAAAGATCAGGCGACGAAGCAGAAAAAATCGCTACGATGGCTCGCCGGATTCATGAAGACGACCGTTCGTTTATGCCTGATATTGAATTACGCCACATGGCCGTCAAAATCTCAACGATGATGCGTCAGGTGATGGACGCTTTCGCTCGCCAAGACGCAGTGTTGGCCGCGTCGGTCGTTCGCAGCGACAAAGAAGTGGATAAAGAGTGGAAAGCGACCTTGCGTAATTTGATCACATATATGATTGAAGACCCACGCACGATTTCACGTTCGATTGATTTGCTGTTTATCGCGCGCTCAATGGAGCGTATCGGCGATCATTGCAAAAATATGGCTGAACGCGTGATTTATATGGTGCATGGCGCCGATGTGCGGCATCAGGGCTTAAAGATGGCCGAGCGTCTTGTCCGTGGCGAGCCCGAACCCACACCCGAAGAAAAACTTGCGGCTAAGGCTGCGAAGCAGGCAGAAGCATCTGCCCCTGGTGCCAGCCAATAAACTCAAGCGTTAACACTGACGTTGCAGCATGCGACGTCAGCGCTCAGCAAACCTTATTCGCTGGGCGGCACGTAGCCTTGCGCTTCGATATCACCACCTTCAAACAGAAATTTTTGCATCTGTTCTTTCAGGTATTTGCGCGCGCGCGTATCGGCCAAGTTCAGGCGGTTTTCATTGACGAGTCGCGTCTGAATGGCTTTCCACTCTTCCCAGGCTTCTTGCGAAATACTTTGCCAGATTTTGACACCCATCTCGCCTGGGTACGGAGGGTACTCAAGACCAGGGGCTTCTTTATTGAGTTTGACACACTGCACGGAACGACTCATGGCAACATCCTGCTAGATAAAATTTGAGTTAAAAATTAACAGCGTTCCATAAATTCCAAGAACGCTGACTAACTAGAATTTGAGTTAAAAATTAACAGCGTTCGATAAAATCCAAGAACGCTGACTAACCTTAACAGTATTGGATAAAAGTTCATCACGCCGGCTAACAATAACCGTACTTGTTAATCGGTAACATTATTGTTGGATTGTAGAGGGATTTAACACAATCGCCGTCTCAATCCACAGGCTTTACAAGCGTTTAATAAAAATCAGGCTATTGCGCGAGCGGTTGTAATGCGCTTGTTTTTCTTTGGGTAAGTCAGCCACGCCACCTTGTACAAACCCTCGTTTGATAAACCAGTGCGAGGTGCGTGTCGTAAGCACAAACAGGCGCCTGGCACCCATTGCGCGGGCACGTGACTCCATATGGCGCAGCAAGATTTCACCCTCGCCGGTGCCTTGCCATTCAGGGTGCACAATCAGGCAACCCATTTCGGCCATTTGAGATTTTGAAAAATCGTTGAGCGTGGCGCACCCATAGATCACACCATCGTGCTCAAGCACGGTAAAGTTTTCAACTTCGCGCTCGATAATGGCTCGTCCGCGCGGCAACAGGGTGCCATCCAGCTCAAGCGGTTCAATCAACTGCAGTAGGGCGCCCACATCATCGATCGTGGCCGGCCGCAAATCATCCAAAGTATCTTCGACGACCATGGTGCCCACGCCGTCATGGGTAAAGACCTCAAGCAACACCACGCCATCCATCGAAAACGGGATCAAGTGCGCGCGCGTGACACCACGCTTGACTGCACGCGAGGCGTATTGAAGATAATGGGCGGTATCTGAATCGATCGAACCTTCGGCCAGCATGGCATCGGCGTCTAGTCGAGCAAGCTCGGTATCAACTGTACCGTCGGGTGCAATGACGCCGGGCGTTTCGATTAAAAAGATAAGTTTTTCAGCGCGCAGGGCCGTAGCCACGCTGGTGGCAAGCTCTTCCATTGAAAGATTGAACGCATCGCCTGTAGGCGAAAATCCAAGCGGCGAAAGCAAAACAATCGAACCACGTTCGATCGCAAAGCGTAGCGCCTCGACGTCAATTTTGCGTACTTGACCAGTATGTTGGTAATCGACGCCGTCAATAATTCCGGTGGGGCGTGCCGTGACAAAGTTGCCAGACAGTACACGAATCTGTGCATGCGACATCGGGGTATTGGGCAACCCCTGACTAAAGGCCGCCTCAATATCCAAGCGAATTTCACCAGCGGCCTCTTTCGCGCATTCGAGGGCGTTGGCGTCCATCGGCGCGCGGCCCCGGTCAAACTGCTGTTCAAAGCCCTTTAACCGCAGTTGCTCGTTGACCTGAGGGCGCGACCCGTGCACCAACACCAACTTAATGCCTAGCGCCGATAGCAGCGAAAGATCTTGCACCAAGGTATTGAGCACATTAGCCTGCACCAACTCGCCACCAAACGCCACCACAAAGGTTTTACCCCTGAAGGCATGCACATACGGGGCAACTTCGCGAAACCAGCGTACAAACTGAGCGGCAGCAAATTCAGGGGCTTCTTGGGCGGATACGGTCTCTTGTTCGGGCGTGTCGGACATGGTGGTTTGTATTGAAAACCTCGTGATGCTGTGAAGGAAGAAGATAAATTTTATAATGCGTTGGTGTCTGGATCAGAAAATATGTCTCAATCAACGCCTGACGCGGGTATAACGCCAACGATAACATCCGAAAGCGTTGTCATTTCCCCACGCCAACCCCCTCAGATCGTCTACCCCGAAGATCTTCCTGTCAGTGCGCGCAGGCTAGAGATCGCGCGGGCGATCGCCGAGCACCAGGTGATTATCGTTAGTGGCGAAACTGGTTCTGGCAAAACGACCCAGTTGCCCAAAATTTGCCTAGAGCTTGGGCGTGGCTTAAAAAAGATGATTGGCCATACTCAGCCGCGCAGAATCGCTGCGAGTTCGGTTGCTAAACGCATCGCTGACGAGCTCAAAACCCCCTTGGGTGAGTGGGTCGGCTATCAGGTGCGGTTTCAAGACCGCAGCAGCGCGCAAACCGCGATCAAGCTCATGACCGACGGCATTTTGCTCGCCGAGTCACAGCGCGATCCCCTGCTGCGCCGCTATGACACCATCATTATCGATGAGGCGCACGAGCGCAGCTTAAATATTGATTTTTTGCTAGGCTATCTCAAGCAATTATTACCCCGACGGCCTGATCTTAAGCTCATCATCACGTCCGCGACGATCGATGCCACGCGGTTTTCGCAGCATTTTGCTGACGCCAAAGGGCGTGCAGCCCCGGTGATTGAGGTCTCGGGGCGGCTCTACCCCGTCGATATTCGGTATCGCCCGGTTAACGACCCTGAGCGCCTTGAGGGGGGCACCGCTGCGCAGGCTCCCGGGGGGCAGTCTGAGCGAGGCCTGGCGCGCGACGAAGAACGCGATCTCATCAATGCTCTGGTTACTGCGGTCGACGAGTGCGCGCAAGTCGGGCCCGGTGATATTTTGGTATTTTTGCCCGGCGAGCGCGAAATCCGCGAAGCGGCTGAGGCATTGCGCAAGCACCACCCGCCGGGTACCCAAGTGTTGCCCCTTTATGCGCGCTTATCGCAGGCCGAGCAAGAAGAAATCTTTACTCCAAAAAGTAGCGGGCGTCGCATCATTTTGGCGACCAACGTCGCTGAAACATCGCTGACCGTGCCCGGGATTCGTTTCGTGATTGATACCGGTTTGGCGCGCGTCAAACGTTACTCATGGCGCAATAAAGTCGAACAGCTACGCATCGAGCCCATCAGTCAGGCCTCGGCCAATCAACGGGCGGGGCGCTGCGGCCGTTTGGGCCCTGGGGTATGCATTCGTTTATATGACGAGCCAAGCTTTAAAGAACGTCCGCCGTTCACCGACCCCGAGATCTTGCGCTCGTCGCTTGCCGG
>Ga0114968_10003735_pt1 | contig 11397 bp, 8 predicted proteins | sample M_130807_EF_Meta_FD_87020 | JGI IMG/M metagenome (GOLD analysis project Ga0114968, IMG submission 87020) | Freshwater microbial communities from Lake Montjoie, Canada to study carbon cycling - M_130807_EF_MetaG | ecosystem: Environmental > Aquatic > Freshwater > Lake | place: Lake Montjoie... | reverse complement strand
CAAATTACTGCTGCTTTTGTTTATGTCCCAAGTATGGAAATTGCTCGACCAAAAGAGTTACTTGCACCTGAAGTATTACTAGAGAGCATTTCAGGCTAGAAGACGCTCCATTTTGTGCTCAAAATGCTTTCGTGAGAGGATTAAAACATGGCTCAATTAACAATGTATTCAACACAATGGTGTGGCTATTGCCAAAGATTAAAAGCGCAATTAGGTCGCGAAGGAATTACTTACACAGAAATTGATATCGAACACGACGCCGAAGCGGCAGCTCTTGTAGAGAAAGTTAACGGTGGCAATAGAACAGTTCCTACAGTTGTTTATGAAGATGGCAGTGCTGTAACAAATCCTTCCTTGGGACAGGTGAAAGAGAAGCTAGGTTTATAAATGCCTGGCCAACGCCAAACACTTGATTCTCTAGATGTTGCACAACGCGCAGTTGTTGAAGCATTAGAAGGTCCAGTTGTAATTTATGCCGGAGCCGGAAGTGGAAAGACCAGAGCAATAACCCATCGCATCGCTCATGGTTGTAATCAAAAAATTTATGATCCACAAAAAGTATTAGCCGTAACTTTCACAACTCGCGCAGCTGATGAAATGTCACTGCGACTTTCAGCATTAGGTATCAGAAATGTTGCTACCAGAACATTCCATTCAGCAGCGCTTCGACAATTAAAATATTTCTGGCCCAAAGCAATTGGTGGAGAAATTCCCAAAGTAATTGAAAATAAATTCAAAGTCTTGGCTGCTGCTTTAGAGAAAACAAGTTTAGGAAGTTCAAAAAGTTCAATCAGAGAATACATTTCAATAATTGAAAGTGCAAAAACCAATCGACTAGATCCAGATTCAATCACCAACCCAGATCATGCAACTGCTTATCAGGCTTATATCGATTTCACACATAAAAATAATTTAATTGACTTTGAAGACGTACTACTTCTACTTGTTGCCGTTTTAGAAGATAGCGAAGATTTAGCAGATGAAGTGCATCAAAATTATCACTGGCTAACAGTTGATGAATACCAAGACGTTAACCCCTTGCAACAAAGATTATTAGAATTATGGCTTGGGGATAATCGAAATATTTGCGTAGTAGGAGATTCTGCTCAGACCATTTACACTTTTGCGGGTGCATCAAGTAAACCATTAGAAAATTTCACAAAGAAATATGAAGACGCTTCAGTTTTTAGACTTAATCGCAACTATCGTTCAAAGCCAGAAATTATTGTTTACGCAAACAAACTCTTATCCCAAATGCCTTCTTCAACTGCCAGCGTTGGATCTCTCATGGCAACCAAAGATGCGGGCACAAAAGTTGAAGTCTTGCCTTTTGTAAATGATTCAGCTGAAGCCGATTGGATTGCACAAAGCATCGTTGATTTACTCCAGGGTGGACAAAAGGAAACAGAAATTGTTGTGCTTGCTCGAATCAACTCTCAATTGGAATTAGTAGCTGCAGCCCTTGAAGATCGAGGAGTTGATTATTGGCTTCAAACCGGGGAGAGATACAGCATTAAAAACAGGCTTGAGCCAAGAATTACTTTGGCAACAATTCATGCCACCAAAGGTTTGGAATGGAACAACGTATTTATCATGGGAGCAAGTGATGGATTCTTGCCATATGTGCAAGCAGACTCAGATGACGAGATAGCTGAAGAACTTCGACTTTTTTATGTAGCAGTTACAAGAGCCAAAGAAAAACTCTTCATTACTTGGTCTAGAAGTAGAGATAGCGGTGGCAGAGACAGAATTAAATCTCGATTCCTAACAAAATTAGATTCGGAATCAACTACCAAAGCAAATGATGAAACGGAATTTGCTCCATCCAAGGAAAGACAAAATTACAAAAAGGAACTTATGCGCTGTTCAATTTGTGATAAAGCATTAGTTAGTGGAACTGAGCTGATTTTGCAAAGATGCAAAAGTTGTCCAAGTACCACACCAGTTGAATATTTAAATTCCGCTTTAACTTGGAGATCCGAACAAGCCATTGCTGAGGGAATCCCTGAATTTCTAGTGCTAAGTGATGCTTCACTTGAAGCATTTGTTGATGCACTTTATGCGGCTAAGACTGAAGAAGACTGCATATTAATTCCCGGTGTTGGCGCAGAAAAATGTGCTAAATACTTTGAAGATATTTCTACAGTTCTAGCTGCAGTCAAACCCGGAGACCTAAAGCTGATTGATTTAAAGCCTTAACTTTAAATCTGTGGATAACTTTTATCCTGTTATGCAAAATATGTTCTAATCCTTAAAGGTAAAACTTAAGGAGTAAATTGAGGCTTATTTTAAACCCAGAAATCGATGTTTTATGGCGTGATAAATCTACTTTGCAAGTAAGAAATCCCGATGGAACCAGTAACACAATTTCAGATCTACCCGCAGAAATGAAATTAATATTGAGTAGTTGTACCGGAATTGTGAATATCTCTGAAATCTTATTGAATCTAAATATTGATGAAAGAATTCACGAAGACATAAATATTGCGCTTAGGTTTTTAATAGAACACCGAGTACTTATAAATCAATCACACTTGTATGAGCAATCAGAGAGACTACACAAAAGCTACGTACAAATTATTGGCATAAACACTTTTGCGTTTCAAATTGGCCAACTCTTAGCTGCTGCAGGTGTGGGAAGAATAGTTTTTGATTCCTTGACCAAAAAGCAAGCAACCGTTACTTTAGGCGATATTAATATTTTAGGTCCAAGAGCAAGAGAGATTGGCACATCTCTTAGTCAAAGTTTAAGAGATTCCCTTTTAACAATGGGAGCAAGAGCTGAGAAACCTAATCAAGAACGCCAACCTGATTTAGTTATCATTTGTGAAGATACAGAGTCTTTTGAAATAAATGAATTAATGATAAATCGTGTGCCCCACGTATTTATTGGCAAAACAGGGGAACAGGTAAATGTTGGACCATTTGTAATTCCTGGAATTCAAACCTGCCAGAACTGTTTGCAACTCAATTCCCTCAAAAAGAATTTGTTTATTTTTCCCTTAGAAAAGAGAAAAAAGAAAGCACGAGAAATTGATAAGAATCCATCTTTGACTACCTTGGCATCTTCGTTGCTAGTTACCAATTGTGTTTCGTTTCTCAGTGGAGAATTAGCTAACAGCGGTCCAAGTTTGTTAAATGTTGTTTGTGATCTTGATGCCAATGGTCCAACAATAGTTTTTCGCAAACTTCAACCAAATCCACAATGTGGATGTCGCTGGGAAGCTGCTTAGAAAAGAAAATTGCCCTCGGTTTAATTTCTTAAACCAAGGGCAATGAAGACGTCTGCTGTCTTTAGGCTTTGCCGAGGATGCGGGTCACCTTGGTGCCGCAGGTTGGGCAAATTCCTTTGGCCATGCGACGGCCATTAGTTTCGTGTACTTCACCAGTAAACTCGCGCTTGGCTTTGCACTTAACGCAGTACGCTTCGCCTGTATATGACTCTCCGGCCATGTGTCCTCCTTGCGATCGCGAGGGATTATTCCCACGCATCTTCAACCCTAGGCGTACGAAGGGCTTGTGAGGGCGGATTTGAGCGTGCCACGCCGACATTTTGAGCACAATCCCTCACAAATAAACCACTGTTACTGGAGGGACTAAAAATAGTGAAACCGCCAGGTCTCACTCGTTAATCAGACTTATGCACTTTCCCCAGATACATAAATCGAATTGAAGTGAACCTAGCGGTGTCAGTAGTGAAAAGTTATGTCATATGGGGGACATGCGTCAAACGTGCTTGTTGATGAAGTTGTGGATTAACTGTTCAATCTGTGGGTAAAAGGGTACATAACTTGGGGATAAACCTGTGGGTAAGAAATTGTTATAAATCAAATTAAGGCTCTGAAGTGCAGGTTTACTCGAGTGTGTTTGTGGATAAAAAATAGTTTCAACCTCTAGCGTTAAATTCATGCCTAAAGCTATGAATTTGCCTCCCAATGTGGAAGTCAGGCGTTCCAACAAGAGAAGACGTACAGTTTCAGCTGCTCGCGAAGGAAATAAAACAGTTTTAAACGTGCCCTTAAGAATGAGTATTGCTGAAATTGAACAACTTGCTCGCGATTTGATTACTCGAATGAATGATCGTGATCCTCGAGCATATTTTTCTGACGAAGAATTATTTAAACGAGCGCAAGAATTGTCTGCTACTTATTTATTTTCTCAAGCAGACCCAAAATCAGTTGCGTGGTCAAGTCGTTTAACTTCCACCTGGGGAATCTGCACACCCCTTGAAGGCATAATAAAAATTACTTCTCGTTTACAAGGCATGCCGCAATATGTTTTGGATTATGTTTTGTTGCACGAACTCGTTCACTTAGTAGTTAATGATCATGGAAAAGATTTTGATGCCTTTATGAAAACTTTTGAGAAAAAAGAAAGAGCAGAAGGCTATTTAGATGCACTAGATGAGTTACCGTCATCTGTTTGGTCATCTGGTTCTTTAGGAGCAATTCCTGCAGAATCTAGTGCAGAAATATCAAGAGGCGCCTGAATCTTATTAAAGAATTCTGGATCCTGTAAATCATCAATACTTGGCAACAAATCTGGATGACTCCACAAACTATCTCTAACATTTGTACCAAAAGTTAATGTTTGCTTATTCCAAAAATTTGCAGCTTCTCTAATTAATTTAGGACGAAGCTCTAGTCCAATAAGGGCACCAAAAGTTTTTTCAGCAGGACCACCAACTGCTCTTCTTCTAATCATTGCTTCTTGTAGGGAAGCAATTGCTGGGAGTCGACCAAGTGCTGCAATATTTACAACTTCATAAATCCAACCTTCAATTAAAGCCAATAATCTTTCAGTTCTAATGAGTGCATTTGTTTGAGATTGACTTAATTGAGCGTCAAATAAACCACCAGATAAAGCTGCTTGAATCGCCTCAGGATTTGTTGGATCAATTTGACTCATTACTTCACTAATTTTGTTATTGTCAACACTTATTTGAGAAGAGAATTCTTCAATCGCACCCATCAAGGTAGGGGCAAGCCAAGTCACACTTGAAAATAATCTAGAAGCAGCAGATTCTCTTAATGCCACAAAAGCCATTATTTCTGATTCATTTACTTGTAAACCTTTTGCAAACTCCTTTATATTACGTGGAACTAAAGCAGGGGTAGTCGTATCTCCTAGAGGAATTCCAATATCTGTTAAGCAAAGCACTTCACTTGAAAGAGCTGCCAGACCATTGCTAATTTGCATGGAAAACATTGCAGCAGACATAGGCTTTAATGCATCAAGTAATGGTTTCAACATTTCTTTTTGAGCATCGTCAATACCTGGAATATTAGGCAATGAATTCGACATTGAATTCTGTACACGTTGCGCAACAGGATCAACTATTTTTTCCCACGTTGCAACAGTTGCTTCAATCCATTCACTGCGACACCACGTTTTACTCGATGTTGATGCGGCGGGAACAGAAGTTACTCCGTTTAACCAAGTTTGTGCCAATTGAACATTTGTATTCACTTCTTTAATTTCAGATTCGCTAACACTTGGATCTCCAGCTTGCACAACATTGGTACGCGCCATATTTACTGCAGCTGGCCAACCAACAGGTGCATTGCCCGCACCTTGCATCATTTGTCCAAGTTGGCTTAATAGTTTGCCAATTTCTGCTGGATCTATGGGACACCTCACAATTACTAAAGCAATGCGAATACTTAAGTATCTCGCGATGGGTCGTAGTGTTGTTGTATGCAGGTACTTCTTTGGCTTCTGATTCCGGTGGCAGCAGGGCTTTTAGCCACAATTTATTTGGCAATTAAGTACAGACCATCTAGACCAGCCAATGCACATAGGGGAATGTCAGGTTTAGCTGAATTTAGAGATGCCATGAATAGGCCGCTTCCGAGAGACGATGAAACAAAAAATAAAAAATAAAAAGAAAGCTAAATTAAATCCTTTAAAAAGAATTATTCCTACTTCAATAGTTGTTTTCTTGTTGATTGCGTTATTACTAATTCCTGTTCCATTTATAAAGATTTCTCCAGGACCACTTTTCAACACTGTTGGTAAAGAAATGGACCAGGAAGTCATTTCAATCATTGGGGTCAAAACTTATGAATCAAAGGGTGAATTAAATTTCACAACCGTTTCAGAAACTGGTGGCCCTTTTGGAAGACTTGTGTTAATAGATGCAATATCGGCTTGGATAGATCCAACGCAAGCAGTTGTACCGACAAGTGATCTTTATCCTGAAATTGTTGATCCAGAAGTGATTAAAAAAGAAAACGAAAGGGCATTTTCAGGATCTCAAACAGATGCAATAGCTGCAGCTTTGAGATATTTAAAAATACCTGTTGAAGTGAGAGTTGTGGTTGATAGCGTTGTTGTTGATTCACCAAGTGATGGCAAAATCGAACCTGAGGATGTAGTAATAAGTGTTGATAAAAAAGAAGTTAAAACTGCAACCGATGTTGTTAAATTAGTACAACTTCATAAGCCAAACGAAATAATTGAATTAACCATTTCACGTAATAAGAATATAAAGAATGTGTTAGTAACTGGAATTGAATTGAAATCCGATGCTTCAAAAGCTTCGATTGGAATTTCCATTGGTCCAGGAATTGATCCTCCCTATGATTTTAAATTTGGGGTAGCAGAAGTTGGTGGACCAAGTGCGGGATTGTTTTTGACTTTGGGAATTATTGATGAGTTGACCGAAAATGATTTAACAGCAGGAAAAATTATTGCAGGAACTGGAACAATAAATTATTTAGGTGAAGTTGGTCCTATCGGTGGAATAAGACAAAAATTGCAAGGCGCAAAAAATAGTGGTGCGCAACTATTCTTGGCACCGATTGATAATTGCGATGAAATAACAAGTGACAATTACAAATCAATGCCGGTCGTTGCTGTCTCTACTCTTGCTGATGCGATCAAGGCTATAGAAACATTCACAAAAACAGGAAGCATTAAAGGTTTAAAGACCTGTAGCTAAGTCGAAAAATGCCACTTTTTCTCTCACAAATTAACCCCGATTGGACGAAGTAAGCCTTGTTTCGTATTGTCGAAATATGAGCTTTCCTCGTCCAGATTTTACATTCAATCGCCCTAAAGGCAGGAATTCATATCTATTAATTTCATTGGGTGCACTTGCTTTTGCTTTACTAAGTTTGTCTGGTTATTACACAGATTGGCTTTGGTACAAGTCAGTTAAAGCACAAGAAGTTTATGTAACTGTTTTGGCTTGGCGAATTGGTTTGTTTGTTTTCTTTGCAGCAATTACTGGATTTATTATTTGGTTAAACGTTTATCTTGCTTACAAGTTTAGACCGATGTACGCATCTGTAACTCCCGATCAACTTTCATTGCAACGATATAGAGAAGCTCTAGACCCAATAAGAAAAACAGTATTTATCATTGGCCCAATTCTTCTAGGTTTTCTAGCGGGAGGATCAGCTTCTGCTGAATGGAGAAATTGGATTCAAAGATTAAACTCGGTTCCTTTTGGTGTTAAAGATGCTCAATTTGGTATCGATATTAGTTTTTTCATTTTTGACTATCCGCTTTATAGAAATTTAGTAACTTTTGGAATAAGTACGATTATTCTTTCTGGAATTGCAAGTGGAATAATTCATTATATTTATGGTGGTATTACTTTACAATCACCAAACCAAAAAGCAACAAAATTTGCTCAATCTCAAATTTCAATATTAGTTGCATTACTTTTTGTATTTAAGGCTTTTGCTTACTGGTTAGACAGATTTGGTTTGGCTCTAAAACAAGATTCTTTGTTAGTTGGTTTGAAATACGCTGATGTAAATGCTGTTCTGCCTGCTAAATCTTTAATGATGTATCTGTCATTAATTGTGGCAGTTTTGTTTATTATCAATGCTTTTAGAAGACAATGGTTCATTCCAAATATTGGTATTGGAGCATTACTAATTACAGGAATTTTAATAGGTGGTGTATACACAACTGTTATTCAGCAATTTATTGTAAAACCAAGTGAAGCAGACAAAGAAGCTCCTTATATTCAAAAATCTATTGAATCAACGAGAAATGCTTATGGTTTAGCAAACGTTGAAATATCTGATTACGCAGCCAGTGTCGAGCCAAGTCCAGAAATAATTTCGCAACAATCTGGAACTATAGAAAAAATTAGATTGATGGATCCAGCATTACTTTCTCCTACATTTAATCAATTACAACAAATACGAGGTTTTTATAGTTTTGCTGACACCTTAGATATCGATAGATACGCTCTTGGTGGATCTAATCAAGGAACCATAATTGCTGCTAGAGAAATTAACTTGGCAGGAATTCCTAGTGCGCAACGAAATTGGATTAATTCACATTTGGTTTATACGCACGGATTTGGTGTTGTAACAGCCAAAGATAATGCTGTAAGAATTGATGGCGAACCAGACTTCACCACAAGTGATATTCCTACAAAAGGTTCTCTAAAAATAGATGAACCAAGAATTTATTTTGGTGAAAACTCTCCTAGTTATTCAATTGTTGGAGGAGCAGCGGGAAGTGACCCTCGAGAATTAGATTATCCAGATGACACGAGTGCAAACGGTCAAGCAAATAACACATACGCAGGAACTGGTGGAGTTCCAATTGGAAATTTCTTTAACAGAGCTTTATATGCTCTGAAATATCAGGAAATAAATATTATCCTTTCAAACTTAGTAAATAATGATTCAAAAGTTTTGTACTATCGAGATCCTGCAGAACGAGTACAAAGAGTTGCACCTTGGCTAACTCTTGATGGCGATCCTTATCCTGCAGTGATTGATGGCAAAATTGTTTGGATTCTTGATGGTTACACTTCAACAAATTACTATCCGTACTCAACTAGAACCAGTTTAGATATAGCAACGGCAGACTCAGTAACACAAACTTCAACTGCATTACGGGCTCAAGCAGCTACATCAGTTAATTATGTAAGAAACTCTGTAAAGGCAACTGTTGATGCTTACGACGGTACAGTTTCAATTTATGCATGGGATGAATCTGAACCAATTCTTAAATCATGGTCACAAGCATTTCCTGGGATCGTAAAACCGCGGTCGGCAATGCCTGCTCAAGTTGTTGATCACGTTAGATATCCCGAAGATTTGTTTAAAATTCAACGAGAAATATTAAGTAAATATCACGTTAAAGATGCAGGTGCCTTTTACGGCGGTCAAGATTTCTGGGTAATTCCAAATGATCCAACTAGACCAGGTGTACAAAGTTCTCAACCTCCTTATTACTTACAATTGCAAATGCCAGGTGATGCTTCTCCGGTATTTTCATTGACCACAACTTTTGCACCAACAAAGCGACAAACTTTAGCTTCATTTATGGCAGTTTCAAGTGATCCAAAAAATAATTATGGAAAAATTCGAGTTCTTCAGTTACCAAGAAATACAACAATTCCTGGCCCAACTCAAGTTCAAAATAACTTTGAATCAGATCCAGACGTAAGTGCTTTACTTTCACTATTAAGACGTGGTGGTTCTGAAGTTGAACTTGGAAACTTGCTGTCCCTTCCAATAGGTGGTGGATTGCTTTATGTCGAACCTGTTTATGTCAGAGCAACAGCTGGAGATAGTTACCCATTACTAAGAAAAGTTCTTGCATCATTTGGACCAAACGTTGTATTCGAAGACAATATTCAAGATGCTATTACCGCACTTTTTGGAACAACTTCAGGTGCAACACAGACGCCTACTGCTCCAGAAAATGAAACTTTACCAACACCGCAAACTCCAAGTGAAACTGGAAATGCTGAAACAGATTTAGCAAATGCAATTAGTGATATGCAAAAAGCAGTTGCCGATGGAAAGAAAGCGCTGGCAAATGGAGATTTCACTGCATACGGCAAAGCACAACAAGATCTTGAAGATGCTTTGGCAAGAGCATTGGCTGCGCAAAAAAGACTAAATTCAACAAACGAAATTGAAATAACTCCAGCAAGTTTCGTGCGCTAGATAGCGCAAGTGTTCAGAGTTTTACCCTTACATTAAGATTGAATAACCGACGCGGGGTGGAGCAGCTCGGTAGCTCGCTGGGCTCATAACCCAGAGGTCATAGGTTCAAATCCTGTCCCCGCTACCAAATAAAAAGAAGACCGGGAAATTTAACCGGTCTTCTTTTTTTGTTTCAAATATGGCAAGCGTAGAGTAGACACATGAGTGAAATCGTTGGAAAGTTTGAGAAAAAGAAGTTAGGTAAAATTTTCCTAACCGCTCCTGGTCCAACGACAAAACAAATGTTTTCTCAACTTTTAAGAGCAAGAAAAGATCCCGCAGGATTTCTCGTCGATATGAGAAAAAAATATGGAAATGTGGTTCAATTCCCACTGCCTATTTTGCCGGTCTATTTAGTGACTCATCCTGATGATGTTGATCGGGTTATGCGAGTTAATGCAAAAAATTATGGAAAAAGAACAATTCAATATGAAAACTTAGCTTTAGTTACTGGCGATGGACTACTTGCTGCCGACACAGATACTTGGAAGCGACAAAGAAAATTAATTCAACCAGCTTTTCATCATGAAGCGATCATGCGAGTTGGCCCCGACACAGTTTTAGTTACGGATCGAATGCTAGATAAATGGGAAAAGCTTTCAAATAACACGGTTGTTGATATTGATGATGACATGATGCACTCAGCTTTAGAAATTGTTGGAAGATCACTTTTTGGTACAGATTTGGCTGGCGATGTTGAAAAAACAGCGCAAGCAACTTTGGACGCCCTCGACATAATAGTTGCAAGAGCCAGAACTCCAATCACATTTCCTAAATGGATCCCAACGCCAAACAATAGAAAATTAGCGAAAGCTTTAAAGCAACTTGATGGTGCAGTTCAAAGAATTTTGGACGAAAGAAAAAAAATGACGGGGGTAGCAGGAGTTGATCGAGATGTAGACATGCTCGATTTGTTACTAGCTGCACATGATGAAGAAGGTGGCTTAAACAGTAAAGAACTTCGAGATCAAATAGTTACATTCATCGTTGCAGGTCATGAAACTGTTGCAAGTTCTCTAACTTGGACGTGGTGGTTAATAGGTTCTCATCCAGAAGTTCAACTTAAATTACAAAAAGAAGTTGATGAAGTTTTAAAAGGTCGAGCACCTAATGTTAAAGATTTAGAAAATCTCTCATACACAAAAGCAATCGTTGATGAAGCATTAAGAGTTTTTCCACCCGGCTGGGTTGTAAGTAGAAGATCTTTAGACAAAGACGAACTTGGCGGATATGAGATTCCAGATAAAGCAGTTGTAATAATTTCTCCTTGGGCAACACATAGACACCCTGAAGCTTGGAATAACGCTGAATCTTTTGATCCAACTAGATTTTTACCAGATGCACCTACACCGCAAAAAGGAACATATTTGCCATTTGGAATTGGACCTCGAATGTGTATTGGTAAAGATTTTGCAATTTTAGAAAGTGT
>Ga0114968_10003734_pt1 | contig 11397 bp, 11 predicted proteins | sample M_130807_EF_Meta_FD_87020 | JGI IMG/M metagenome (GOLD analysis project Ga0114968, IMG submission 87020) | Freshwater microbial communities from Lake Montjoie, Canada to study carbon cycling - M_130807_EF_MetaG | ecosystem: Environmental > Aquatic > Freshwater > Lake | place: Lake Montjoie... | reverse complement strand
TTATAGTTTAATTTAAATTTAGCAATCTGTCATAGATTGCAATACAGCAAAAATTTATAGTTTAAATTTAGCAATCTGTCATAGATTGCAATACAGCAAATATTTATAGTTTAAATTTAGCAATCTGTCATAGATTGCAATACAGCAAATATTTAAAATTATAGTTTAAATTTAGCAATACAACAAACATTAAAAAAAGTTAATTTTTTCATTTATTAAAAATAAAAAAATTAAAATAATATTTATATATATTAATATATAATGACTTTTACACAAGATATATCTACGAATGAATCTATAAATCAAATTTATAATAAAATGTTAAAAGTAGTTAATTTTTTCTCTGATGATAATAGTGAAAATTCAAAAATATTAGAAACTTTTACATTGGAACCTTTAACAGATGATGATATTCGTGTTTTTAACAATATAGTAATAAAAGAAAAAGAAAAAAAAAAATTTCATAATGATATTAATTTTACTGCTCAAGAATTATATGATGTAATGCAAAATTTAGATTTAAAAGCTAATGTTCTAACGCAAGAACAAAAATCAAATCGAAAAAAAATTTTAACATTTATAAAAAATGAATTAATACAATTAAAAGAATCTGGAAAACTTTATACATACATAAATTATCCAGCACAATTAAGCTCATTTTTAAAACAACTATTTTCAGAACAAGCACCAGAAACATCAATAGCACCAATAAAATATATAAAAAACGGATGCTCATTATATGCAGAATGTAATTTTACAAATGGTCAATATGGTAGATTTAATATTACTGAAATAGAAAAATACAATGACATTAATATAAAATCTATAAAGAGTCAGGGAGTATTAATAACAGGATTTTCAGAACCTAATTTTAAAGGTTTACAAACTGATTATATATACACAGACGTAAACGTTGAATGTCTTTCAAAGCCAATAAAAAGTATTATAATTAAACCTATAATAGACACAGTATTACCATCTATAACATCATCAAAATCCTCCTTAGAAAATTATTGTTATTTATATTCAAATTGTAATTTTAATTCTAATTCTAAGACTAATACTGTTGAAAAAACGAGCGATGATCTAATAATTATGAATAGTAACACTGAAAAAAAATATGATAACATTAATATAAAATCTATAAAGAGTAATGAATTTATTCTAACTTTATATTCCGAACCAAATTTTAGAGGTGAAAAAATTGTTTTAGATCCTCGATTAAAAGATGACATAAGTATCAGTAACTATAGTATTAGTTTTAATCAAATGAACCTATATTGTCTTGATAAAACAGTAAGAAGCATTATACTTACACCAATAATACCAACAGAAATACTACTAGAAATACCACCAGAAACACCTCCAACACTACAAATGAAAGAAAATGCTTTAGCAGCTTTTACATTATTTCAAAATACAATTGATTTATTTTTAAATGAAATTAATGATATAGATAATCCTAAAATATGTCCAACGTGTCTTCCGTGTCCGATATGTCCACCTGAAAAAGATAATACATATTTGTATTTATTTATATTATTATTACTAATAATAATATTTGGATTAGCATATAATTTATCAACAAAAAAGTAAATAATTAAAAAATTATTATATTTTTTTATAATAATTTTTTAATATAATTAATAGTTTAACATTTTAATTTGTGAATTATTATTTTTTAAAATATATGGTTCTTCTAACACAATAAAACCATCATTATTAATATCATAATTTGCCATATCATTCACAAATGCTTGTGTTGCATAATAACTTATATATCTATCATTAGTATTAAGATATCCTAAAGTAATCACTTTTAGATTATTAACAATAATACCACAACCATTTTCTAAAACAATATTATAAAGGTAATCTATTTTACTATTATAAGTATTTAAATGATGTTTTGGATAAAACCAATCTGAATTATTAAGTTGAATAGGATGATTTGAAGAAATAGCGATATTATTCATATAAGACATCATTATAAAATTGTTTATTTTTGTTTTTATTATATATTTAATTTTTGATGCTATCATGATATTATTAGGATCAAATGACATCACTACATCCCCTTTATTTAAATGATATATTTGTTTATATTCTTGATTACCCATTAAAACAAATCCATAACCATCTATACCAGGACAAATATCTTCAATCATTTGTTCTGTAACTGGTTCTTGATTGTCTATAACTGGTTTTACATCAAGTTCAAATGGCAGATTCAAACCACGGTCTGACTGTACATGATTGTCTGAAGTGAATGTTTTAGGTTTTAAAAAATAATTAGATATAACTTCATTATTTTTTGATTTTTCACTAAATGCAAAACACTTAGACATAAATATATTACTTAATTTAAGTTCTAATTAAAACTTTATACTATTTTTTAACAACTAAAATAAAAAAATTATATATTTAATATTATTTTTTGAAAAATTCATCTGGTGTCATATATTTCATATTTAATCTTTTTGCGCTTGTTTTATCTTCAGTTCTATCACCTACCATTATTGATAATTCAGGATTTATTTCATATTTAAATATAGCTTCTAAAAATAATCCACTTTGTGGCTTACGACAAAAACATTTAATAGGAAATGAATTATGAGGACAAAATGATATTGGAAATTCAATATCTAATAATTTTTTTGTTTCATTCATACAATCAATAACATCATCTACTGTTAATATCTTTTTACCAATTCCAGATTGATTACTTATACCATGTAATATATAACCATCATTTTTATATTTTGTTAATGTTATTTTCATTTCATCTTTGTCAAATAACAATTCAACTTCTTCTTTTTTAATTGGATATTTATTTTGTAAATGTTCTGTTTTTCTCAATGTGCCATCAATATCTAAAAATACACATTTATTATTAAAATTATTAAATTTTATTTTACCAGCATTTACAACTTTTATATCTGTAAAACCTTCATCTAAACTAGGTTCTTCAAACTCTTTACGACTTTTAAATAATACTACTGGTGATAAATCTTGTTCACCTTGAAAATAAATTTTATCATGTTTTTGATACATTCTATTCATACATCTAATCATACAATCTTCTATACTACTTTTAATATAAATAGCAGTTATATCTATGTTAAGTTCTTTTGCCTTATTAATAAAAATTTTTCTTATATTTATTGATAAATTTGTGTTATCAAGAATATAATTTTTGTCTTTTTCTATTAATTTAACTAAATCTTGTAATTTACCTCCTATTGTATCACGATTTAATATAATAGAGTTAGTTTCTTTTGATAATGCTAAACTGTAAGTACTTTTTCCAGAAGCAGGATAACCAATTAACATATAAATCATTATAAACTTTATATTAATGATTATTATATATATAATTTATAGTTGTTTTTCTCAATTTTTTAAATAAATATATAATTTATATTATTTCCATTACTTTATAACTAATTATTGATAAACAATTACTAACATTAAAGGATGGTATAACACCTTTTTGAACTAATTCTAATGTATATGAAAATTGAAATTTATTTCGTAAATCAAGAATATTTTGTGGTATTCCATAACATTCATTGCCATATATAAATATAGGTGTTAGGTGCAATTCATTAGCATACATTAATATATTTTTAATATTTGTTTCATTAACCTGAATAGAAAATTTATCTTGTTCAATAAAAATAGGTAAATATTTGTTATCTATTATAAAATTATAAAATATATTTTCATCTAAAATATAATCATTATTATTTAGAATTTCTTTTAATGTATTTTCTTGATTTTTTATACCAAATACTCGTTCTATTAACATATAATGTGATACTCCTACACAGCTCCTACTATCATATTTTCTTCTACCAAATATAATAAATTTTTTACATCCGCATAAATGACTACTTCTGATCATATTACCAATATTTAATTCTCCATGAATATTAAGTGCTAAATTTACATAATTTAATGTATTATTGTTTATTATTTGTTTTATTTCATCATCGCTTTTATCTTGTAAAGATATTATTATATTTCTTTTTTCTTGATTCATATTATGATTCTGGAATAATATAAAGATATATTTATCTATCTTTATATCTTATATAAAATGAATGATTTAGAAAATTCAAAACTTGCTATTTCTGCATCATTAGCATATTTAGAAAATAATAAAGAAAATAATGACAATAACGATAACAACGAAAGCATTTTTAGGAATGATAGGAATGATAGCAATATCATTATTGATAACAATAATAATGGTAGTGAGAAGAGTAATGAAGTAACAAATGAAATAATAAATATAAAAAATAAAGAAAATACAGAATATAAAACATATCAAGATTATAAAGAAAATGATGATATAAATGATTCTTGTGCATTAGATATAATTGCTGTTTATTTAAAAGGGCAAAAAAACATATATATGGAATCCAAACTTTATTGTCAACAAATTTTAAATATATTAATGTTACCTGCTATATTTATATCAGCATTAACTAGTGTATTAAGTTTATCATTTGAAAATTTTGAATTTAATCCTATATTAATTTCATCATTAAATGGATTTAATACATTTTTATTATCGTTAATATCTTATTTAAAATTAGATGCAAAAGCAGAAGCTCATCGAATGTCGTCTGATAAGTTTGATAATTTGCAATCTCAATGTGAATTTAAATCAGGACAGGTATTATTATTTGATATGATTGAAAAAAAAAGCAATTTAAATAAATTTTTAGAAACTATTGAAAAAGAAGTTATTGAAATTAAATCTACAAATCAGTTCATTATTCCAGAAAGAATACGTAATAGATATATTTATACTTATTCGACAAATGTTTTTGCATTAGTTAAAGAATTAATTATAGAACAAAAAATAAAAAAACAAAAAATAGATTCTATAACTAAAAAAATTAAAAATTATAAAAACATTATATTAGAAAAAGAACAATATGAAACAGTAATATTTAATTTAAATAATGAAGAAAAAACAATAATATCTTATAATAATATTATTGATACTGAACAAAAACAAAAATTGTATAATAATACATTAAATAATATAACACATCAAAAAAATATTTATAATCAAAAAATCATTAATATTACAGATAAATTAACAAATTTAGAAGACATTAATTTGTTAAAAATACAAAAAGAAAAATTACTTAACGAGTATTTAGAACATAGTAAAAAATATATGGGAATTGATGCAGATTTTAAATTAGAAATTCAAAAAAATACTAAAAATACTTGTAATATATGTCAATGGTTAAAAACTTAATAAATAACTTAAAGATATAATATATATATATATTATAAAGTAAAATTAGTATAATGCGCAATTTTTAGAATATTACTAAATTTAATTATTAAGATATTTGGTTATTGAATATCAATTAATAATTACCTGGATGGGTATCCAAGTCTGGTCAAAGGAGTGTGACTTAAGATCACATGCAAATGCTTCATGGGTTCGAATCCCATCTCATCCAAATATTTAAAATAATATATTTTATTTTATTATTTTAAATTAATAAAATTAATTCATTAATTTCACTTATAATATAATCTACTTTATCAAATTCATGAAATAATAATTTTATTATTAATTTTGTAAATTTTTCTTTAAAATCATTATTACATTTATCAAAATCATGATATAACATAACAATTTCAGCTAAAATAATACCAATACAATACATATCATATTTTTTTATTATTGGATGAAATATGTTGTTAAACACAGTCTGTGTTTCTTTACCATTATTTGAATAACTCATCTTGTATAAATATTTAATAAAATATTCTTTTTGACGATAATTAATATAATGATATATATCTATATATTTTTCTTTTTCTTTTTCTTCACTATAAAATCCTAACATACTTTGAAATGAAGTATACATGTTTTGTTTATTTTTTTCCCATTTAGTTTTATCTCTTTCAAAATCAGATTGAAAAACTTTTAATAAAATATTATGCAAGATTTTATTATTATTGGATTTATTATTATATGGAAAAATTAAATTATCAAAATTCTCATCTACATATTTTATTAAATTTTTAAAAGATATATAAGTTAAAAACTTTATTTCTTTGGCTTTTATTAAGTTAATATATATTTTAGGTTCAAATGAATACATAAAATAATATTGAATTATATCATGATAATTATAATCATTTATTTTACGTGTTCTTCCAAAATCTATTAAATATAATTTATCATCTTCTTCTTCTTTTATTGTAATATTATTTATTTTAATATCTAAATGTAAATAATTATTATCATATAATTTTTTAATAAATTCTAATAATTCATTAAATTTATTTAAAAATTTTTTTAATTTTCCAATATCAGTTTCTGGTAGTATTAATGTATTATATTTAGATCGTAATGATTTTCCAGTATGTTTGGATATAATATATCCAAATTTATCAATTTTTATTTTATTATTTACACAATCATATAGATCTTTATTATCTTTTAATTTTTCTAATAATTCATTTTTTAAATGTATATTTGCATAGATTAACTGTGGAGTATAATTTCCATTTGGATCTAAATTTTTTATTATTTTAAATCCTGCAAATTCATTTTCATAACTATCAAATCCATATCCTTGATCTTCAATAGCAATAATTTTTCCAACATAATCACAACTTTGTATTTTATCAAATGAAAAATCTGGGATTTTATAATTTGTATAGGGATTATATTTTTTAGTTTCATATTTTATTGGAATATTTGTAAATTCAATTGGTGGACATAATAAACATCCAGATGCTCCTTCGCCTATAAAATCAATAAAACCTCCACCTCCTTTTTGTATTAATTGTTTTAATAATATATATTTTTGTTTATATTTTTTATATTTTATTTGATATATATCATTCATAAATAAGATATAATATATAATATATTTATTTTTTTATAATTTTTCTATTAATTCATTTATTTTTTAAACTTTATTTAATTCTAATCTAAAAATATCATCTTCTATTTTTTCAATATATCTAAAATTAGTAAGTAACCCAATTGTATTTGAATAATGAGGGTTTTTTAATTCTTTTGCATTATCAACATAATTCCAATAATCATCGTTATTTATTTCTTCTAATTCATCAATACTTAAAACTTTAACATTATAAAATTCATATAATGTTTTTAATAATTCTAGATTAGTAATAGCATAACTCCCTAATATAATAATTTTATTATTATTTCTATAATATTGAATTGGTACTATTACATGTTTATATGAATGTGTTCTTGGTAAAATAATACTATTTAATAAATGTTTTGCATTTAAATAATCAATATTATCATCATCATATGTTTCATTGATATCAATTATAATATCCTCTTTTTTTTCTTCATCATCATCTTCATCATCATCTTCATCATCATATTCATCATCATCGTCATTGTCATCATAATGATCACAATCTTCTTCTACATCATCTGACATATTGTTTTTTAATTCTTCATTTTCATCTTCATTTTCATCTTTATTATAAAAAATTATTTTTAAATTTACATTTTTTTTATAATTATAAATGTAAATAAAGTTATTTTTTATATCCCAATTATATTCTTGATTAATAATATTAAAATTCATTTTAATATTTATAAATAGTCATATATTTTTATATTATTTTTATATATTTATCGGTAAATATATTTGAATTTCTAGAAATATAATTCCAATCAATATTTTCAGTATTTTCTTCTAAGTAATCAATAGCATTAGGATTTAATGATAACCAAAACCAATTAATTTTATCTTTATTTTGTTTTAAAATATTTATAGCTTTGATGTTAGTATTCCTTGACAATTCAAACCAGTTAATTTTATCTAGATTTTTTTCTATAAATTCTAAAGCATTTGGATTTCTTGAAATATAACACCAATCAATATTATGTTCGTATTTTTTTAATATTGACATGGCATTTGAATTTTTTGATAAATTATGCCAATTAATATGTTCTGTATTATTTTCTAATATTGGAATAGCATTTGTATTTTCACATAAATTATTCCAATTTATTTTATTTATATTTTCTTGTAAAATATGTATTGCATTTGTATTATATGATAAACTTTTATAATTTATTTTATCTATATTATTTTCTAGTAATTTAATAGCACTAGGATTACTAGATATAACTGACCAATTAATTTTATTAAAATGTTTTTCTAATAAATTTATTGCATTTATATTTCCAGATAAATTACTCCAATTTATTTTATCTATATTATTTTCTAATATAGATATAGCATTCGGATTACTAGATAATAACGACCAATTAATTTTATCAATGTTTTTATTTAAATAATGTATCGCATTATAATTACTTGATAATTGATCAATATTTAATTTATTTATATCAATAAATTTTTTAAATACTTTATATTTTAAATACTTATTGTAAATTAAAACATTTGTATATTTAAATTTTGAATCTATAACTGGTGTATTAATAGCTGATTCTATTGCTGATTCTATTGTTGGTTCTATTGTTGTTTCAATAGCTGATTCTATTGTTGTTTCAATAGCTGATTCTATTGTTGTTTCAATAGCTGGTGTAGCTATTGCTGATTCTATAGTTTGATTAACTATAACTGGTTCATCAATTGATATATCTATATCAATAGTTTGTTTTTCTGTATCTTGTTTATTTAATGTAAATATTATATATTTATTATTCATTAAATATATAATAATAATATAAAAAACTAATTAAACTCATTTTACATAATTTCTAATAATATAGGACAATGATCCGATCCATAAATATGATCTAATATTAATGAATTATTTAATTTTCTTTTTAATTTTTTTGAAATTAAAAAATAATCAATTCTCCAACCTTTATTTTTTGTTCTAGCGTTTCCTAAATAACTCCAATATGTGTATTTTTTCTCTCCCGGATACAATTCTCTAAATGTATCTACAAGATCACATTCATTTAACAAGTTTGTAAATTCATCTCTTTCTTCATTCGTAAAACCTGCAGATTTAGAATGATCTTTATGATTAAATATATCAATGTTCTGATGAGCAACATTTAAGTCACCACATAATATTATAGGTTTTAATTCTTGTAATTTATTAATATATTTTCTCATTAAAGGCTCCCATTCGTCCGTTCTTTGTTCCAATCTTTCTAATTTAGTTTTAGAATTAGGGACATAACAAGATACAATATAATATTTCTCAAATTCTAGTGTTATAACTCTCCCTTCGTTGATAAAATCAAAATCTAATTTGTTAGATAAAAATTCAAAATCAAGGTAAATATTCAATGGTTTGATTTTTGACATCATAGCCGTCCCTGAATATCCCTTTTTTGATTTTGCAGGATTGATAACAATGTAAGGATAGTTTTCATATTTTTGGAATTCATTTAAATGACATGATGAACATTTAATTTCTTGTAAAGAAATAATGTCGGGATTATATTCGTTAATAATTGTTTGCAAAGCGTTATCTTCTTTATTGTTATTTGCTCGGATGCCATTAATGTTAAAACTAATTAAAATCATAAATAACTATATATTAATTATATAAAACAATATCTTTTTATATATTTAATATGTTTAGTATTTATGGTAAAAAATTGAAAAATAAATTATTAGTAATCTTGAACCAATTATAAATACTAATTAAAAAAAATGAGGACCATTCCTATTTTGAACTCTGACAAAAACGAGTGGTACAGACAGTCTTTACAAGACTGACTCTAGAGTCTCTTTCAGAGACTGTACAATTTTGCTGTAGATAATACTACAACCATGAAGAACATTAAAGAGATGTATGCTCAAAAATTAGAACTCGATGCTTCCAATATTCAAGTGTGGATAAGTTCTACCATAAATCCTAATCGCAAGAAAGAATGGATACCAGAAGCAGATCATCTTACGTTAGCGGCTTGCCATATTTTGATAGCAGAGGCTCGCGCCTTCATCATCGTAAAATCTGTTTAATAATATTTGACAACTTTGACCTTGTCCTCACTAAATTATCCATATATGAAAATATTTTTATGTCAACTCTTTTATTGTTTTTTTATATTTTTTTATTATTAAAAAATATAAAAAAAATTGATATAATTAATATTTAAGTAAAAAATGATTTATTATTACATATAATTATGCCAGAAAGTCGGGCTGTAAGAAAGTTTAAAGTTGTTAATATTATTCTTAATAAATTATCACAGACAATATTTGATGATAATATTATACATATAATTTTAAATTATTATTGGGAATTGCTAGATAATAAAAAAAAAGTATTATTAGATTGGATTCCTATTGATAGTTTGGCAATTGATTGGATTATGTTATCTTTAAATTGTAATGCTATAGATTTGTTAGAAGAAAATGAAGATAAAATCAATTGGATGAATATGTCTTATAATCAAAATGTTATTAAGTTATTGAAAAACAATAAAGATAAAAAAACACAACGAGAAACTTATCTTAATTGGAATCTTTTATCCAATAATAAATATGCTATGGAATTGATAGAAACTAATATTAATAAGATAAATTGGTGTAGGTTATCTTGTAATAGAAATATAAATGCTATAAAATTATTAGAAAATAATATTGATAAAATAGATTGGTTACAATTATCAGCGAATGAAAATGCTATTCAATTATTAAAAGACAATAAAGATAAGATAAATTGGCGGTCTTTATCACACAATATAAATGCTATAGAACTAATAGAAGAAAATTTAGATAGTATTGATTGGAAATATTTATCTGGTAATAAAAATGCTATACATTTGTTAGAAAAAAATATAGATAAAATTAATTGGCAACATTTATCAGGTAATGTAAATGCTATACACTTATTAAAACAATACAAAAATAATATAGATTGGAGAGTATTATGTTGTAATGTTAATGCTATAGAATTGTTAAAAGATAATATGGATAACATTTATTGGAATATCTTATCAGGTAATTGCAATGCTATTGATATGTTAAAAGAAAATATTGATAAAATAGATTGGTATTATTTTTCAAATAATCCAAATATCTTTATAGATGAACCTATGCCTAAAATAATATAAATGTCATCAGCACCTCCGGGTGCTTTAATAGGCGCATCCTCCGGGTGCTTTAATAGGCGCATCCTCCCGCTGATGCTGGCATATTATAGCAGCTTCAGCGGGAGAATGTTATTCTATATAATCTAACCATTCATTTATAATATTATCTATATAACCTCTTTCTTGTAGTTCATTCTTAACTAACTCTTTATGTCTTTCTATTGTATAATTATCTCCTAATTGTTCTTTAATTATTATTATTATATTTCCTATTTGTTGGTTATCAGAAATATTAATTTTAACTAAATCACTTAAACCATTAAGACAATTTA
>Ga0114968_10003732_pt1 | contig 11406 bp, 15 predicted proteins | sample M_130807_EF_Meta_FD_87020 | JGI IMG/M metagenome (GOLD analysis project Ga0114968, IMG submission 87020) | Freshwater microbial communities from Lake Montjoie, Canada to study carbon cycling - M_130807_EF_MetaG | ecosystem: Environmental > Aquatic > Freshwater > Lake | place: Lake Montjoie... | reverse complement strand
TGGTAAAGTTGAGTTCCAAGGTCCAGATCCAAAACGTTCACTAGTTGTTCAAACTGGTATGGCAGGTATGAGAATGGTTAATGAGGCAATTAAAACTGAAGCAATCTCTTCAGGTCTTTTAATCCAAGCTGCAGACATAGGAGCTATCACAGGAAAAGGAATGGACTTAAACTTTGGATTTGCATATACTTCATATGTAATACCTTTCTTAGCAAATGTTAAGTTTGTACTTAATCCAGCATTTGATAATGTTCATACTAATGATATTGAAAACCCAATCATTGATGGTTTCCCATTATCTTCTTATAGCTTCATTATCTTTGATATCACTGATAATACTAATGACAATATCTTCTTATTGAAGTTGTCTTGGGATAATCAATTAAAGTGGTGGTACCAAAATGGTACTATGGATTACATGGGACGTTCACAAGGATTCCAGTCTTCTGGTCAATTCAATGGATACCGTGTAATGATGTCTCAAACAATGCCAGCTATTTGGGTAAAAGATCCAACTAAAGTTTTAAAAATTGTTATGAGAAACCCAATCACTGGTGGATCATTCTAATAAAAAATAAAATTAAACTAAAAAGGAGGGGGGAGCTCCTCCTTTTTTTTTAATAATTACTCAATTTTACTAACTAAAAACCAACAAACAAGATGGAAAATTTTACAATGGTAGAAACAACTACCAGCACAACAAAGAAAACAGCTATTGCTGTAAGACCTTTTTTTGATAGCACTGCTTCAAATATGGGATTAGAAAATTATGGATTAGCATTATATGATGGTGTTAAACATCATGAACAACTAGCATGTCTAGAAAGTAATGGTGTAATGAGGTATGTAACAGGATTAAATGAGTTTGCTCCTGAAATTAAATTACTTGCTAAAGATGTTAGAGAAGCAAGAATAAAAGAAATAAGATCTGCTATTATTGAACTTGAAAAAGATTTAGCAGCAAATGTAATTGATATTGATGATAAGGACTTTTGGAATAAAGTAACATTACTAAGACCTGACAATCAAAAATTTTGGAATAAAATAAATATCTCTTGTGGAAATGAACCTATGTTCTTAGACCCAAAAGATCCTTATGATAGAATTAAACTTTATGCTATTGAAGCAGGAGGTTTTGCAATAGTAGCAAAAAGTTATGATGATGCAAGATCAAAAGCTGTAGCTCCTAAGTTTTACTTAGATAAAGAAGAAGAAACTGTAATGGCAAGAACAGAGTACAAAAAAATGCGTAACAAAGCATTATCTGAACTTCAAAAATTATTTGATAAGAATAGTACTAAGTTATTTTATATTGCAAAAGTTGTAGATATAAATAGTACACAATATAGAAAATCAACACCTAATGATGTTATTTATGAAAACATGGACATTTATATAAATGGAGATGGTGCAGAAGGAAACAAGGAAAGAGCAGCTAAATCATTTATTGAAACTGCAGCAATGGATATGGAAACATTAAAAATCAAATCAATTGTAAGAGATTCCGTTTTTTTTAAGTATATTATAAATAAGGCAGATGGTTATATTTATCATGTTAAGTCAACAGCTTTACTTGGTAGAAATGTAGCAGATGTAGTTGAGTATTTAAAGAATCCTTTACATGAAGATATTCTTAAAGATCTTAATGAAGCTTGTGAAAAGTATTGGAATGCGTAACTTATGTAAAACTAAAATAAAATGAAAACAAGATGTATAAGTTGTGGAGGCACAATGAAAAAAATGCAAAAAGGTGGTTCTAAACTGACTAGTACAGTAAGAGGTACAAGTGCAATAAATACAAAATCAAAACCAGAAAGTAAAGCAAAGTCAAATTTTAATTATAATACTGAATTAGCAAAAAAACAAAAAGCTGATGCTGCTTCTAAAAAAGCTAAAGCTGATGCTGCTAAAAGAGCTGCAGATAAAAAGAAAGCAGATGCTGCAAAAGTAGCATCTGGTAAAAAAGTTAAAGCTGTAATTAAAGGTATAACTAGAGATAATCCTAAAAAGACTACTGTTAAACCAAAAGCAACTACACAATATAAACCTGTAGGAAGTGCAAAAGTTTCTATAACAAATTCAAAAATAAAAATTGAACCTAATTTAGGTAAAAATAGTTCTTCTGTAAAAACTCCAGTTAAGACTCCAGTTGTAAAAACACCTGCTCGTAAAACAGTATCTGAAATATGGAAAGAAAAAACTGGAACATCTTGGTCTGAAGCTAAGAAGCAAGGTTTAACAGATGGTTCAATGAAAGCTAATTTAGCATTACTTGCAAAATTAAAATCTGGTTCATTTGATAAAGAAAATCAACCACCAGCAAGAATGGAAACAAAAAAAGCATCTGAGATGAAAGTATCAAGTACAGGTCCTACTGAATTAAGTGATGTAGATAATAATGAACTTATTAATAAACCTGGATATGGTGCAAAAAAGAAACTAGGTGGTATAATGAGAAAAGGTGGTCAAGTAAGAAAAAAAAGAAAAAAATAATTAATAATGCCAAAAGATGCATGCTATTCTAAAGTAAAAGCACAGTATGCTGTGTTCCCTTCAGCAAGGGCTTCTCAAGCAATTGCTAAATGTAGAAAAGGTTCTGGTACAGTTAGAAAAACTAAAGCTGGTTCAAATCTTAAAAGATGGCAAGCAGAGAAATGGCAAGATACAAAATCAGGTAAAGCTTGTGGTGCCGGTGGTTCAAATGAATACTGCCGGCCTACAAAAAAAGTATCTAAGGATACTCCTAAAACAAAGTATGAACTAACTCCTTCTAAACTAGCTGCTAAGAAAGCTGAAAAGTCTAAAGTAGGTATGGGAAGAAGAGTTAAAAATGTATAACTATTAAAAAAATGTATAACTATTAAAAAATAATACTATGGCTACTCTAAGACCTTATGCTTTAAAAAATCCAAAAACAGATACTGTTGTACCTGGTACTTTAATTCTTTCTAGTATTAAACCTGTATCAGGAGATTGGTTTCCTGTTGTTGAAGGTATAGAAAGAAATTTTGTTAATCCAGTAAGTTATGATACTACTGTTAAAATAACATATCCTTCTTGTGTAGACTCACAAAGATTTGGAGACTATGCAAAAACTTTTATACAAAGTAAAGGTTATACTCCTAATAATATAGTATTATCTGAATCAGTTTGTTCAGATGATATTGATGGTCCTATTTATTCTGATATACAAAATATTGGTCAAACTCCACCATCACAAAATGATTTTTTAGGTCCTTTTATGTCAGGAGGATTAGCAGGGTATCCACACACAGGAATATTAGGTATTCAAGCTTGGGGATCTCATATAACAAATACAACAAGTGGTGCATTATTTTTTATTAATATGCCACACATTGGAATTTCTCAATCAGGAAATGTAGGTAGAATTTGGAGAAGAGGTAAAACACAAGCTCAATCTTTAACAGATAATACTTGTGGTGCAGTTGCTACAGCAATTACATGGGTAGCAGCAAATACTATTGCTCCAGTTGTTGCTAGTTTTCCAAATGATTATCAAAATTATCAATTGTGTGCTATACTGTTTCCATTTAAAGCAGCTCTTGCAGCTATAACAACTTATGGTGCTAAAATGGTTTATGCTACTGAAAAAATAAGATTAGCTTCAGATGCTTTTTTAACAGGTGCATCAGGAATAATTGGTGCTAATGTTGGAACAGGAATTGATGTATTTTATTGTTCCGGAACATTTATTAATACAGATGATGGATACAATGCTTACATTAATGTTACATCATTTAAAAAATATAATAGTGTTGGTGGATGGGTAGATTTAACTACATCATTTTTAGCAGGTTTATAAAATAAAAAGTAATGGCAAAGACAGCGGCTTGGACAAGGTCTGAGGGAAAAAATAAAACAGGTGGTTTAAATGCAAAGGGAGTAGCCAGTTATAGAGCAGCTAATCCGGGATCTAAACTTAAGATGGCAGTCACTACTAAGCCATCTAAGTTAGATCCAAATGGTAAAGCAGCAAAGAGAAGAAAAAGTTTTTGTGCTAGAATGTCAGGAATGCCTGGACCTATGAAAGATGAAAAAGGCAGACCTACAAGAAAAGCTCTTTCTTTAAGAAAGTGGAATTGTTAATTTATTATATATAATTATGACACTCAAAAAATATTCTCCTCAATCACCTAATCCTTTACTCCTAAGAAATAAAGGAGATAATGCATTAACATTTTTAGGTCAATTAAATGACTTAGTTCTTCAATTAAATAACAGTAATATTCCTTTTACTGGATATGCTTATGAGGTACATGTAAGTCAAGTGGATGGTAATGATACTACAGGTGATGGTAGTTTACTTAATCCTGTAGCAACTATTACTAAGGCATTAACATTAGTAACAACACAACGCAGAGTTATTGTTCTTCATCCTGGAGGATATAATGAAAGCCCTACAATTGCTTTTGGAAATGTAACTTTACAAACTACTGAATTAACTGGTGGAAATACTGTTCTTTATGGAACGTTAACTATTAATACAGCAGGATCAGGTGCTCGTATTTCAGGTTTTTCTATGAATAACCTTGCCATTACAGGAACAGCTCAAGCTTATATAAGTAATTGTACAATTAATACTAATGTAACAAAATCATCTAGTGGTTATGTAGAGATTATTAATACAGAAATGCAATGTACTGGAGGTATTCAAATTTCAGGTTCAAACATTACTCTTATTAATGGTAATAAAAATGTTGCTGTATCAGTTAGTAATGCATCAGCACAGGTTATTATAAAAGGCTGTAATAGTGTAGTGACACCATCAGCTAGTGCAGGTAATCTAGCAATAGTTGATTGTATTGTAACAGCTTTAGGTGGTAATGGTATAACTATTACTGGTGCTTCAACAACTTTAACTTTGGCTAATAGTCAAGTTCTTGTTCAAGCAGGTAATAACGTAGCTCCAATTAGTGTTGCAGGTATTTATTCAATATTTAATACTGTTTACAATAAACCAACATCATCTCTTACAGGAATTAGTACTAATTCTATTGATTATTTTCAATTTGTAAATGCAGATAGATTGCTAATGCAAAATGGAACAGCTCCTTCTGTAAGTCTTACCGGTGGAGGTATTCTTTATGTAGAAGCTGGAGCATTGAAATATAGAGGTTCTTCAGGAACAGTTACATCAATTGCACCAGCATAAAAAATGAAAACTACTAAGAAAAAACTAACAAGCTCTAAGACAGCTAATGATCCTAACTCTAGAATCAACAAGTCTTTAAAAAAATGGAATTGTTAATTTAAAATATATAAAATGAAAAAATTACCAAAAGCTCAAAAAGGAGCAATTGTAAAAAGTATTATTAAATTATTTACACCAACTAATAAGTCAACTTTTAAACAACTAGTTAAATCAGGTATATATAAAACTCCTTTAAAAAGTAATATTCCTAAAAAAATTACATCTAAAAAAATAGTTACTTCACCAGGTCAAAAAATAAGAGTTGCTGAAGGTAAACCTGTTACTAAAGGATCTAATAAAAATGGAAATGCAACTATGCAGCAATCAAAAGCTAAAAAAGATTTACAAAAAGCAATTAATGAAAGAGTAAATCCTAAAAAATTAACTAAAAAAGAAGCTTATGAAAAAGCAGTTAGAGATTTATATAATTAAATAATAAACTATTAGTAATCTTAAATTTATAAAAAATGAAAACAAAATGCATGAGCTGCGGAGGTTCTATGAAAAAAATGGCAGTAGGAGGAACTACTACTAAAAGAATAATTAAAAAAAGTACTGGTGGTATGTATGGTATACCTCAAGAAAATCTTGGTACTTCTGGTCAATATGGTTTTGCTAAAAAAGGTGGTGCTGTTAAGAAAACAAAAGTAGGTGGAATGGCTGCTTATGAAAAATCTTCTTATGATAAAAAAATGGATGCTAAAAAAAGTAATGGCAAAGAAGGTTCTGCAAAAGATAAAGCTGCTGATAAAAAAGCTGCTATTAAAATGGGATACATGAAAAAAGGTGGTGCTACTAAAGCAGCTAAGTTTGCAGCATTAGCTCCTCCATATGACAAAACAACTTTTGCTGATAAAATTGTTGGTGCTAAAAAAAGTGCTGGTAGTAAAAAATTACCAAAAGCTCAAAAAGGTGGTTATACTGTAACTAATAAAGATGGTAGTCCTATGACTACTCCTGAAGGTTATAGACCTCCTAGTGTACCAAGTTATCCGGATTTTAAAAAATTAAGAAAAACAAATCCTATGGATCCTGCATTTATACAGTTAGCTTTAAATCCTGAAAAATTTGATTCAAAAGATGTTAAAAAATATGGTCCAAAAGAACCAAGTAAAAGAATGATGAGAAAAATGAGTAAGGAATCAGAATCAGCACCTATGCAAACAACTCCATATAAAAAAGGTGGTGTTACTAAAAGATTACCAAAAGCTCAGTTAGGTGGACTTTTAAAATTGGTTATTAGAACAACTAAACCATTAGCTAAAACACTTAAACCTATAGCTAAAAAAATTGTATCTAAATCTAAAACAACTGCTACTAAAAAGTTTAATTATCCAAAAGATAAAGTAAAAAGTATGTTTCCTAGAGTAGCTAAAGATGTAAAAAAATTTAATTCAGAAACTAATTCACAAAAACTTTTTGAAAGAAAAACAATAAAAGAACAAATGAAACAGTGGGATAAGGCAGCAGAACTAAAACAACAAAAAAAATATCCAGTATTAAAAAATAAAAATTAAAAATAATGGCTGAGAAAAAAGATAAAAAATGGATACAAAAAGCAGTTAATCCTAAACATAAAGGTTACTGTACTCCTATGTCTAAACCTACTTGTACACCTAAGAGAAAAGCTCTTGCAATGACTTTTAAAAAAATGGCTAAAAATAAATAAAATGAAAAAAACATCTAATAATAAAAAAGGAACTATGCCTGCTGGAGCACCAAAAGGTATGCATCCTCTTACATATTTTAATTCTTTAAAAGGAAAAAATAAAACTGAACCTAAACAGAATTTAAAAAAAGCTCAAGAAGGTACAGAAATGACAGCACAAGATATTATGGATGCAAAAACAAAAAATACTTATAATGAAATAAATTCATTAAAAGATGAACAAACTGCTAATAGACAACAAATAGTAGATAGTGCTAATGAATTTAAAAATAATCTTCCTAAAGCTTTTCCTAAAATTTTTGGACAATAATATAAAAAATAAAAAATGTTAAATAGCACCATTACTATAAAAATGAAGCAAAGGCTTAATAAGCTTGATAGCAATGACTATGATAATATAGAGTGCTGGCAAATTGTTGAGTCTTTTAATAAGGCACAGGTAGAGTGGACTAGAAGACAATTACATGGAGGTAATCAGTATAAAGAAGGAGATGAGCAATCTACTAGAAGAAAAGATGATCTACAAGTATTAATGAAAAAATATGATTTATCATTATATCCAAAAGATTATTATTATTTTGCAGCATTACCAGAAGATTATTTACAATGGAAAAGAACAGATGTATTTGCCAAAAGTGATTGTTGTGATAAAAGAAGAATGACAGTATATTTTGCAGAAGAATCAAATCTACAACAATTATTAAATGATAAGTTAAAACAACCTAGTTTTGAATGGGCAGAAACATTTGCTACTTTAATAGGTAATGATGTACATATATATACTAACAATCAATTTAATATAGAAAGTGCAGATTTAATATATTATAGACAACCAATTAAAATTCAAATACAAGATTGTATTGATCCTTACACAGGTGTAGTATCTTTAACAAATGTACAATGTGAATTTAAAGATGATATAATAGAATTACTTATTGATGAAGCAGTAAGTGTATTAGCAGGAGATATAGAGTCAAATAATCAGTTTGCTAGAGGAAGTGCAAATGCAGAAAAAAATAATTAAAAATGGAAAAGCCTAGACTTTTAAAAAGAAATATAACTACAAGTACTTCAGAAAAAGGATATGTTGGTGGATCAATAGAACAAACTACTGCAGCTTGTGTATCAGAGTTAATGAATGCTGCTACAAGTTTTCATAAGTTACATCTTAAAGTAACTGGTATAGGATCATTTGCTGCTCATAAAGCTCTTAATGATTTATATAATGCTTTAGTTGATCATGCTGATAATTTAGCTGAAGGATATCAAGGAGCAGCAGAAACACTTTTAAAATATAATGATGTTGCACCTAAAACAATAAATACTGTTGAAGATGGTCTTGATTATATTAGAATGTTAATTGATATGGTAAATGGATTGCAATCTAAAATGCCATATTCAGAAATAGTAAATGAACTTGACACAGTTAAATCAAGTTTAAATTCTGCAAAATATAAATTAAAATTTTTAAAATAGTTTTGTTATTTCAAAACTTTTTATTATATTATATATATATTATATTATTAACTAAAAACTAAAAACAATGAGTTATTTTAATCATGCTTTCAAGAAAGCATTCTTGGCTACAGGGCCAACACAAACAGGTGCTCCTATTACTAACCCTTCAGGAGCTTCATTAGGAGGTGCTTCTACAGATGAAGGTTATTTAACATCAGTTGGTATGCCAACTTATGCACTTAATCAATTATCTGCAGTAAGGGTTAGTACTTATGGTACTGCACCTACAGCTACTACAGATGGTTATATTGGATGGTTTAGTCCATCAACAAATTTATCAATTACACCAAATGCATGTTGTAACTTATATCTTGCTGGTTCAGCAATTTATTCTAATGATAAAATTGGTCCATTAGCAGGTGGTTATCAAGAGACTAACAAGTCTAAGATGATCAATCCTAAATATGTATCTAGGTTTTATGCAGCAGAGCCATGTTCTCCACAAAATAATGTTATTCACGTAGGTTCTACTTACTGGACTGCAGGTGGTGGTGTATTGCTTATTAATAGTGCTGTTGGTGGTGTAAATACATTGTATGCAGTTTCTGCAACTAATGTTGTTGCAAAACCTGTAACTACTACAGGTACTGGAAAAGGTCTTGTAATTAATTATGATACAACTTCTGGTGGTAAAATTAGTAGTAGTGCAGGTTCAATAGTTATTTTAAATCCTGGAAAAGGATATGCTGTAGGAGATACAGTAACTGTTCCTTATGCAAGTGGTTTACCTGGAAATGCAATTCTTACTATTAGTGCATCAGGAGTAACTACAGCACATACTGAAACAGGTTGTGGTACAACATCTACATGTTGTAAAGAATTTCTTTGTGGTGAAACTTACTCATTAAGAGTAGATGTAAAAGGTTCTCCTGCAATGAGATTTTTAAATCACAATGCATATGCTACTATTGATGCTTATACAGGTTGTTGTCCAGATGGTGCAATTGCACCTACAGTTGTTGATTCAACTGGAGTATTTATTGCATGGGCAAATGGTTTAATTACTAATCCTATTGTAGCTCCATTTTTACAAATTGTTGTTCAAACAGAACTTGGTCAATTATTATATGCTCCAGGTACAAGTGCTGCATTCTTAGCATTAAATGGTGCAATTACTTGGGATAATTATGTATCTCCAGGACACACAACTAATGCTTGTGCAGGTTTAATTATAAATGGTGCATATGTAGATACTAAGTTTGGAGATTGTTCATTCCAAATTTCTGATTTCTATGAAAAAGAACCAGTTAGATTATATGCTTCTGAAGTAGATCTTAATGGTGATCCTTGTACATTTGATTCTTTATGTACAGTTACTGAATGTGAAGGTCTTCAAGCTCAAGGTTTTGGAGAAACTATTTTAAGAGATCTTACTTTGTCAGAATCTTACAGACAAAATTTCTTAGCAACAGATATCCGTATCCGTGAGATTACTCAAGGAAATCAAATTGTAAGTTCTATTAATAGAAATGCTTTATACTATAGATATATATTGCAACACAATGTTCCAAGAAATTATAATCCTTCAGGTACATTTGATTCTGATCAATACCTATTAGAGATTTATTCTTTAGTACCTCTTACAACATTTTATGATGACACACATAATTGGTTAGATAATTGTGCTACATGTGATATTAATGAAATTTATACTTGTAGTACATCTTGTACTGTTCCAATTGCATTCCCTACATTACCTGTATATAATCCTTACAATACAGTTTCTTGTTGGGGAGTATAAAAACAGATAATTAATTATTAACTAGAAAGGGGAGAAGAGTTTCATACTCCTCCCCTTTTTTTATATAAATACTATGGCAAATCATGTATTAAGTTTAGAGGTACCTACTGTAATGAACACATGTATTTTAAGTATATTTGATACAAGTGTATATTCTCCACTAATACCTGTAACCTGTTCAATATTAAATATTACAGTACCAGGTTTTACATATTCTGTACAAATACCTGTTTTACAAAATTTTAATGAATCTTTAACAGCATGTGATTTAAAATTACAAACAGAAAATTGTGAAACAAGTTATACTGATATACCTGATGGTATTTATATTATTAAATATTCAGTAGAGCCATCTGATATAGTGTTTGTAGAATACAATCATTTAAGAATTACAAAAGCATTAAATAGATATAATAATATTTTATGTAGAGTGGATGTTGCTGATTGTGACCCACCTTTTAGAATTAAACAAAAATTAGAAGCACTTAGAATAATACGTATGTATTTAGATGCTGCAAAAGCTAAAGTAGAATTTTGTCATGAACCTCAGAAAGGAATGTCATTATATAATTATGCTTTAAAACTTTTAATGAAAATGGAATGTGTAAATTGTTAAACTTTTAAAAACCAACCAAATGAGTCAATGTTCAAATTGTAATCAAACTCTAACTTGTGGATGCCAAAGAAGAAATGCATCTAATGGAGTTCAAGTATGTACTAACTGTTTAAATAGTTATGAATCACAAATAAAAGTTGTTAATCAACCTTCTGTAACTATAGAAACAGAAACAAAAATAACTCCTCATAGAAGAGGACAAGCTTTAAAAAAGTTTATAAAATAAAATTATATAATGATAGCGGCACCTACTGTAGCATTTGTTCCATGTTGTGAACCTGGAGAAAGTATAATATTTATGGATACTGTGCCTTTATTAAGTAGTAACTTAGTTGATGGTGCTATATATAGATATACAGGTGGACCAGCTACTGGACAAGGTCAAGGTCCTTTAGGTATAGATACATTGGTATCTGGACAATGTTATAGATTAGTTTTTGGAGTATCACCAAGTATTTATCCTATACTTCCTAGTTCTATTGTTAATACAATATTTGCTCCTACTGGAAATAGTTGTTTAGATCAAGCTTGTATTAATGCTTGTGGTGTTTCACCTGTAGAACCAACTAATACTAGATATTTACAATATGTACCATGTTGTGTTGATTCTGGACCAACTCTTTATTTTAGAGTACCTGGAATTAATGTTC
>Ga0114968_10003730_pt1 | contig 11410 bp, 11 predicted proteins | sample M_130807_EF_Meta_FD_87020 | JGI IMG/M metagenome (GOLD analysis project Ga0114968, IMG submission 87020) | Freshwater microbial communities from Lake Montjoie, Canada to study carbon cycling - M_130807_EF_MetaG | ecosystem: Environmental > Aquatic > Freshwater > Lake | place: Lake Montjoie... | reverse complement strand
TGACTGTTTATGGCGCAGCCACCGGGCCGCTTCTATGAGCCACGATTACGACTAATAGCATAATTGCTATGATCTCATTGTGCAGTCAGAAACAGGCTTGGACAACCGAAAACCTATGAAAATCCAACGATATAACTGATTTTGTGAATTATCTTTTGGATGGGCGGTTTCAGCTAAACACAAGATCCAGCGATCACAATGGCTTACAGCGAAATGTAAGAGACTTATAAGTCTGTGACATTTCCACGCTGAAAAATATTCCGAAAAAAGAAAAAGATTTTCGGTTGCTCGATTGGTGCCGTGAACACATTATTTATGTGTAGCCCAGTGCTACTATCAAAAATCTTGGGCGATCTAAGAGGCGGGATTTAGGGGTCGATAGTGACAGATATCCGCTGAAGGGCTAAAAAGACTAAATGGCAAGAACAACAAAGAGCCCGCGCGAGCAACTGACGGTCAAAAAATTGAAGGCAAAGAAGGCTCCTTCGCTGCTTGATCATGCTTGGTATGAAAAAGCCTATCAGCGCTACTCAATCGTTTTGCAAAAGCCACAGCCCGAACCGCCACTGCCTGCACCCGCAATACGCAAAGGGCGTGGAAATAGCTTTTGATTGTAGAGGAGAGGGATACTAAATCTCTGGTTTTATCCACCTAATGAGCATGGATAAGTTGGATGTGATTTGGGATTGAAGCTAACGGATGGGTTAGCTTAAGATGCTTTGTATTTGTACATTCTCGCCGCAGATCTCACGCGCAATATTGACCACATGTTGATGATGCGTAAGGTAGTAAGCTCGAGGGCTAGGCGGAGGTCACGCCCTGCAGAGGGTGTGTCTTGACCCATTTGGCAACTTGCAGGCTCTTACCAGATCAAGACACCTGATAGCCCCCATTTTGCCACTTTCCAAATTTCTGAAGAACGTTATAATAATTATGTTGATATTTAGGTATGATCGCTCGTGATTGATGTGTGATTATAAGATTTTCGGATCGTTATTAACTTTACTTTCCATCGTGACATCGGGGCGAACGGGCCCCGTAATGCCTCGGAAAGTTGCGAGTGCATCCCTTAGTGGATGTTGGATCAACAGGTTAAACGAGGCCCATTGAAAAAGGACTCGTCAGGGAGGCTTAGATGGTGAAATTGAATGTGAACGGGCGCACCGTGGAGGTGGACGCCGATTCCGATACCCCATTGCTCTGGGCGATTCGCGAGCAGATTGGGCTCACGGGCACGAAATATGGCTGCGGCGTGGCCCAGTGCGGCGCCTGCACCGTGCATGTGGACGGGGTCGCCACGCGCTCCTGTTCCATGCCCATCAGCGCCTTCACCGAGGCCCAGAAGATCGTGACGATCGAAGGCCTGTCGCCTGACAGCACCCATGCCTTGCAAAAGGCCTGGCTGGATCTGGACGTTCCCCAGTGCGGCTACTGCCAGTCTGGTCAAATTATGGCCGCCGCAGCGCTGCTGAAGGCCCACCCGAACCCGACCGATGAAGAAATTAATCGCGAAATGAGCAACATCTGCCGCTGTGGGACCTACAACCGCATTCGCGCGGCCATTAAGCAAGCCGCCACGGCGCGCGGTTAAGGGAGGGGCCATCCATGAACGCTATTGATCTTACCCGCCGCAATTTCATTGTCGGCGCCACCGCAGCCTCCGGCGGCCTCACGCTTGGCTTCACCATTCCCTTCGCTGACGAGGCTGCGGCCCAGGGCTTGGCGCCCGAGGTCAACGCATGGGTCGTCGTCAAGCCCGATGACACCGTCGTGATCCGCATCGCCCGCGTAGAGATGGGCCAAGGCACCATCACCGGCCTCGCCCAACTCGTCGCCGAAGAGCTGGAGGCTGACTGGTCCAAGGTCACAACCGAATATCCCACTCCCGGCCAGAACCTAGCCCGCAAGCGCGTCTGGGGTAACTTCCAGACTGCAGGTAGCCAGGGCATCCGCCAATCCGCCGTCTATGTGCGTCAGGGTGGCGCAGCAGCCCGCATGATGCTCTTGCAGGCGGCTGCCGATGAGTGGAAGGTGCCTGTCGCCGAGTGCACGGTCTCGAAGGGTGTGATCAGCCACAAGGCCTCCAACCGCACTATCACCTATGGCAAGGTGGCCGATGCCGCCGCCAAGCTGGAGGCGCCGAAGGAGCCCGCGCTCAAGGATCCCAAGGACTGGACCATCGCCGGCAAGCCCATGAAGCGCCTGCATCAGGCGGGCAAGGTTAACGGCGAACAGATCTACAGCATCGACCACAAGATGCCTGGCATGCTCAACGCTGCCGTGCAGGATTGCCCCATCATTGGCGGCAAGCTGAAGAGCTTCGACTCCTCCAAGGCAGAGAAGATGCCCGGCGTGAAGAAGGTTGTGCGCGTGGAGAACGCAGTGGCTGTCATCGCCGACACCTGGTGGCGCGCCAAGACCGCCCTTGAGGCCGTCAATTTCGACTATGACGAGGGCCCGCACGCCAAGCTCGACAGCGCTTCCATCGCCGCGACCCTGAAGGCGGGGCTTGATGCGCCCGAGGCCTTCGTCGGCAACAAGGCGGGCGACGCGGCTGCGGCCATCGCAGGCGCAGTGAAGAAGGTGGAGGCTGTCTACAGCGTCCCCTACCAGCACCATGCTCCCATGGAGCCCCTGAACGCCACGGCGCGCTACACCGCCGACAAGTGTGAAGTCTGGACAGCGACCCAGAATGCGGAGGCCGCTCTGGCCGCCGTGTCCCAGGCCGTCGGCCTGCCACTCGACAAATGCGACATCTATCGCATGGATCTGGGCGGCGGCTTTGGGCGGCGTGCCACGAGCCAGGACTTTGCCCGTCAGGCGGCGCTGATCGCCAAGGAAATGCCGGGCGTGCCGATTAAGATGATCTGGTCGCGCGAAGAGGACCAGCGCCATGGGACCTATCATCCCATTACCCAGTGCAAGCTGGTCGGCGGCCTCGACAAGGACGGCAATCTCGTTGGCCTGCAGATGCGTATTTCCGGCCAGTCGATCCAGGCGACGATCCGTCCCGAGGGTCTTGACAAGGACGGGCGTGATCCATTCACCTTCCAGGGCCTCAACCCCGGCGGTGCTGAAGGGGCGTTTGGTTATACGATCCCCAACCTGCTGATCGACCACGCCATGCGTAATCCCCCGGTGCGTCCGGGGTTCTGGCGGGGGGTGAACAACAACCAGAACGCCATCTACACCGAGTGCTTCATGGACGAACTCGCCCATGCGGCGGGCGTTGATCCCCTAGAGTTTCGCCGTCGCCTCATGAAGAATCACCCGAAGCATTTGGCGGTTCTGAATGCTGTCGCGGATAAGGGCGGTTGGGGCAAGCCGGCGGCGCCGGGCGTGTTCCGGGGCCTAGCCCAGCACATGGGCTATGGCAGCTATGTGGCCGCCTGCGCGGAAGTGTCGGTGGACGCCAAGGGTATGCTGAAGGTGCACCGCATCTTCGCGGCGACCGACTGCGGCCATGCGGTGAACCCCCGGCAGATCGAGGGTCAGATCGAGGGCTCTTTCGCCTATGGTCTGGGCGCGGTGATGCTGCAAGAGATTACCATAAAGGACGGTAGGATCGAACAGGAGAACTTCGACACATATCCGATCCTGCGCATGGAGGACATGCCGGCAGTCGAGAGCATAGTGATGCCCTCGGGAGGGTTTTGGGGCGGCGTTGGTGAACCCACGATCTTCGTGGCGGCGCCTGCGGTACTGAACGCGATCTTCGCAGCCACCGGAAAGCGCGTTCGCAACATGCCTATCAATAACACCGACCTGCGTAAGGCGTAAGGCTTAAGGCGGCGGCCCAAGGGCCTCCGCCGCTTTAATGGACATGCCCATGACCCGAGCACGCGCCACCGTTCTCGCTTTTCTTTTTTCTATGGGTTCAGCCTGCGCGCAAAGCCCTGCGCCGTCGGGAGCCTTGTCCTGTTCCGGCTGTCATGGGGCGGCGGGGGGGGATATCCCCTCCCTGTCTGGCCTGAGCGCCGATGAAATCACCGAAGCCATGGGCGCGTTCAAATCCGGCGCCCGGCCCGCCACCCTCATGAACCGCCTCGCCAAGGGCTTCAACGAGACCGAGACTCGCGCCATCGCTCAATGGCTCGCCAGTCAGAGAAGCGCACCATGAGCAGCGCCAGCCGGCGCGGCGTCCTTAGTGGCGCCGCCACCCTCGCATTCTCTCTAGCGGCTCCCTGCGTCATCGGTCAGGCGCGGCCGCAAGCCGTCATCATCGGCGGCGGCTTTGGCGGGGCGACCTGCGCGCGCTATCTGAACCGATTGGGCGTGGCGGTGACGCTGGTCGAGCCCAACGCCACCTATGTCGCCTGCCCATTCAGCAATCTTGTGATCCACGGCAGCCGGGACCTCGCCGCCCAACAATTCGGATACGAGGCCCTGAAGCGAGAGGGGATCGTCATCTTACCAGAAATGGCCGCAGGGGTTGACGCAGACGCGCGCCTGGTGCGCCTCGCAAGCGGGGCGACGCTGCCCTATGACCGGCTGGTGCTCTCGCCGGGCATCGACATGCGTTTCGACGCCTTGCCGGGCTATGACGAGGCGGCGGCGCAAATCATGCCCCACGCCTGGAAGGCTGGCCCCCAGACCCTAATATTGCGCAGCCAGCTGGAGGCCATGCGGGATGGGGGCGTGGTCGTCATGTCCGTTCCCACCAATCCCTATCGCTGCCCGCCTGGCCCCTATGAGCGCGCCAGCCTGATCGCCCATTATCTCAAGACCCATAAGCCGAAGTCGAAGCTCATCGTGCTCGACGCCAAGGACGCTTTCTCCAAGCAGAAGTTGTTTCAGATGGCCTGGGAGGAGCTTTATCCGGGCATCCTTGAATGGGTGGCGCTGGGCGCCGGCGGCAAGACCACGGAAGTCTCCGTGAAGGACATGGTGGTTGTGACCGAATTCGACCGGCACAAGGCTGATGTGGCCAATATCATCCCGCCCCAGCAGGCCGGTCGCATCGCGGTGGCGGCGGGCGTGGCCGACAAGAGCGGCTGGTGCCCCATCGATCCCGTGACCTTCGAATCGAAGCTGCGCCCCCGCATGCATGTGATCGGCGATGCCGCCATCGCCGGCGCCATGCCCAAATCCGCCTTCGCCGCCAATTCCCAGGCTAAGGTCTGCGCCAGCTCCGTGGCGCTGCTGCTGCGAGGCGAGACGCCCGCTAGCTCCAAGCTCCTGAACACATGCTATTCCATCGTCGCCCCCGCCTACGGGATCTCGGTGGCGGACGTCTACCACCCCGCAAGAGGCATTCTAGCGGATGTGGAAGGCGCGGGGGGCGTCAGCACCCTGGGCGCCTCCAGCGAGGTCCGCGCCCGCGAGGCCGCCTATGCGGAATCCTGGTTCAAGACCATCGCTTCGGAGGTGTTTGGTTGAGATGCGCGCGCTCGTGGCAGCACTGACGATGACAGCAGTAGCTCCCATGGCGCCGCATGCCCAAGTTGCGCCTTTGGCTATTGTAGGAGACGCCATCCCGCAACCCCTCACCGGCGAGACGGGAGACCCTACACGGGGCCGCGCCATCATCGTGGACCGGCAGAAGGGCCTTTGCCTGCTCTGCCATGTAGGCCCCTTTCCCGAGCAGCGGTTTCAGGGGGACATGGCGCCCGATCTGGCGGGGGTGGGCGCGCGCTGGTCTAGTGCGCAACTGCGCCTGCGGATCGTGGATGGAAGCCGCTTGAACCCCGAAACCATCATGCCGAGCTACTATCGCATCGAGGGTCTAAACCGGGTGGCGCCCGCCTTTAAGGACGCGCCCATCCTCAATGCTCAACAGGTGGAAGACGTCGTCGCCTTTCTGAAGACGCTCCAAGACCCCTCCGCCAATCCCATGTCCAACCCATGAGGCCAGCCATGCCAACCATTCAGGAAGACCATCAACCAGCAGGCGCCTCTCGCCGTGCTGTGTTGACGGGCGCGGCCAGCGCGGCGCTTATCGCCGTCTCCCCCGCCGCCCGCGCCACCATGTCGGAGATGGACGAGGCCATCGCCGCATTCACCAAAGGCGCCCCGATCAAACAGGGTGGGGTCAAGGTAGATATTCCGATCCTTCTCGAAAGCGGTAATTCCGTGCCAGCGGTGGTGAGCGTGGAAAGCCCCATGACTTTGGCGGACCATGTGGTGAAGGTGGCTCTTTTCAACGAGAAAAACCCCCTGCCCCAGATCGCCATCTTCACCTTCGGGCCGAAGTCCGGGCGGGCCTGGGTCTCCACCCGTATCCGCCTCAGCGATTCCCAGAAGGTCGTCGCCGTCGCGCAGATGAGCGATGGCGGCTTTCGCATGGGGATGATCGAGGTCATCGTCACCTTGCCAGCTTGCGCGGAGGAACGCTGATGGCCCGCGCGCTCGTCAATGTACCCACCAAGGTGAAACGCGGCGATGTTGTTGAGATTAAGGTGTTGATCTCCCATCCCATGGAGACGGGCTTCCGGCCCGACCCCAATGGCAAGTTCTACCCGCGTGATATCCTCAGGAGCTTCGCCTGCACCTATGATAGCGAGCATGTGTTCAGCGCGGAATTGTTCCCCGCTGTGTCGGCAAACCCTTTCCTGTCATTCACGGTGGTGGCTAACCAGACCGGCGTGCTCACCTTCAGCTGGACCGATGACAAGGACCAGACGCAGGTGCAGACCGCGAAGATTGAGGTCGAATGAAATCCGCCGCACCCGTCGGCGCGCTTGCGCTGATAGCGGCGCTTGGTGCCTTCGCCGCGTTAGCGCAGATCGCAGAGGCCGACCGCAAGTCGGGCTCTGCCTTCATGAGCGCTGAGACGCAGCAGATGCAGCGCGACGATGGCACCAACCCCGGCATGCTCTCCGCCCTGGACGGTGAGAGCCTCTGGAAGACGAAGACGGGCGGCGCCGCCAAATCCTGCGCTGACTGCCACGGGGAAGCGCAGACCAGCATGAAGGGCGTCGCCGCGCGCTATCCCGCCTTCAACGAAGCGAGCCAGACGCCTATCGACCTGCAGGGGCGTATCAACCAGTGCCGACAAGACCAGCAGAAGGATACCCCGCTGGCGCCCGAAAGCCGCGACCTGTTGGCGCTCTCCGCCTTCATCGGGCTGCAATCGCGGGGTATGCCCACCGCGCCCCCCGATGACCAGCGGCTAACGCCCTTCAGGGAACGTGGCCGCGCGCTTTGGAGCCAGCGCATGGGACAACTGAATTTTTCCTGCGCCCAGTGTCATGAAGACAACTGGGGCAAGCACTTGGGCTCCGCGCCTATCCCGCAGGCCCACGCCAACGCCTATCCCATCTACCGCCTAGAATGGCAGGGCATGGGGTCGCTGCAAAGGCGGCTGCGCAACTGCATGAGCGGCATGCGCGCCCTGGCCTTCCCCTATGGGGCGCAGGAATTCATCGAGCTGGAGCTTTATCTTGCGCAGCGCGCACGCGGCATGCCCGTGGAAACGCCGGGCGTAAGGCCGTGATACTCTTACATCGGCCAGTAGGTGGAAAACTGCGGAAGGCCCGTTGATTACGCTAATTTTGCATCATTTGTCAAAGAGCCCGAGGGTCCAGAACGTGGCTCCCGTAGGCATATTTAGGAGATTAAGACCTCCCTAACGCAGGCTGCAGAGCCGGCGGGCGTTGTCTAATTTGACGCTCGAAAAATTATCCTTGCTGATATCGCACGAGAAAAATTTTAAGAACTGAAAATCAAAAGGCCAAAGGCAAAGAAGGCTCCTTCGCTGCTTGATCATTCTTGGTATGAAAAAGCCTATCAGCGCTACTCAATCGTTTTGCAAAAGCCACAGCCCGAACCGCCACTGCCTGTGCCTGTAATACGCAAAGGGCGTGGAAACAGTTTTTGAGTGCCCAGCACCAAGAGTAGCGGGCAACACAATCCCAGACGCTATACAGTGCTCTTATGCGGTTTTTGATGCGAGGCTTGTGACTTGGGCAGCAAGCTTGTGCTCGCGATCCCTTGCTTTGCCCAAAGCCAATTGCTTTTTTTGCAAGCGGATCTGTTTCTGCTGCTGATCTAATGCGCGGGATTGGCTTTGGTCCGGTGTTAAGGGTTTAGTGCCCTCCACTTCCCAGATCAGCATCTTGTGACCTCTGCTTTCTCTTTGATCGTTTCCAGCAGCAGGCGGCTAAGGTTAAGCGCATAGGGGCGTATATCTTCTGGTAGTTCATCCCGCGCTCGCTTTTCAATCATGACGCTGAGCGTGACTGCTGCATCCGTGCTGATCTGCACATTGCGGCACTTGCTGGCGCTATACCAAGATTGCTGCCGACCACAGAGGCGGCTGAATTCATATTGGCTTTTGACTATTCCAAGGCTTTTGCATTGGCCGAACAGTTTAGTGAGGAGTGTGGGTGTTTTGATCGTCATCACGTATTTAGCAAATACGACATTGACTGCTGAACCATTTTGCCTTGTTGGACCCGGCCTATAGCGCAGAATAAAAAAAATTGGTCGCGCAATTTTCAGCAACCACGGAAAGTTTATCGTCGGGGTGGTGATTTTTACACCCCAGCCCCGTCTTTCCGGTTGTCCGTAAGCGTCCTACAAAATCAACGTTTTAAGTCTAATGAACCGGCTTTAAATCAAGAAAAGAACTAACTATCCCACTAAGATCGGGAATGCTTCTGATCCCTTTTGGGGTTCTCCGTAGGAAGCGTAGACCACTCCCACCTGCCCAAAGCTGAATACTAGCCGGCAGCAAACGACGAATATGTTTCAAAACTGGCAAAACATCGCGCTTCGGATAAGCAAAGCTAAATGAAATAGCCACAACATCTGCCTTAGTTGAAATAGCTGCTAGCTTGAGGCTGAACAATGGAACATCCGCCCCAATATTTATTATCCAAGCCCCATGTTCAGCGATTATAGACTCGACCATCAACAGACCAAGTTGGTGAAATTCTTTCGGCGGAAGAGCAAATAGAAAAATAGGATAAGAGATCTTTGGATTATTTTTGAGTGTTTCGCCTATTAGAAATCTCTCAACTATAGTTGTACATAGATGTTCGTGATAAACATCAATTTCATTATTTGCCCAAGCGTCACCAATAGAAATCATGAGTGGAGCGATTGTATTTTGACAAAAATCTAACATCGTCTTTTGTGCACGGTCATTTTTTAATATTGAATGAAATTCTTCTATATCCGATTGCTTTAGTATTTCTATTAATTTTTGAGTCAGTTCTGATCGTTTTGCTGCTGGACGATGGTCACTTATATCAAGGATTAATTTTTTAAGATCGTCTGAACTTTTCCCTACGACCTCACTGGGCTTAAACCCAGCTTCTAATAGTCGTCTAATCAACACAAGCTTGTCGACTGTCTCAATCGAATATATCGCGAAGCCCTGCGGTCCTAATTCGGATGGTGGAAAGCCATACCTCTGGCGCCACTTACGAAGTTGTTCAATACCCAACCCAGATTTGCGCTCAATCTGAGACTGTAAAACCACCTCTATATTCTTCATTTAATTGAGATTGTCAGAAAAATAAACATCTGTCCTCTCTTTTTTGTCTCATTTCATTTTGTTAAATAACAGATATCAGCAATGAGGTTGTACCCCTGCTGTGCCCTTTGGGGCGTTTTCTCCCTAAACTTGGCCGTCAGTAATGGCGGCTTTTTTTTAAAACATACATGAGAGGCTACAAAAATCCTATTAAACATAGGTCTCATACCTAAGACTGACATGATCAGTTAGATGAGATTTTGACAGCGGTGAGGCAGTTTAGTGATTTCAACATCAGCAACGATCCCTACGGCAAACATGATTTCGGCAAGATCGAACTGTTTGGCGAGACTATATTTTGGAAATTCGATTATTACGATCTCGCACTTTAATTCGGCTCTGAGGATCCAAGCGATCCGGATGTGACCTGTCGTGTGTTGACCATTATGCTGGCAAGTAAATATTAATTCAGCAAAAAATAGATTTATCAGTGTTATTTCTACAATTTATAGAGTTGATGCGATTAATTTTGATCAGAAATCAAGTTTTCAACAGCCTTCAAAATATTATGAAACAGGTTTTCAAGATAGTAGTCTATGCTAAAAATGAACATCACAGCCCCGTAGATGATTTGGCTATAAATAGTATTTCGCATCGTTGAACATCTAAATCCGCCAAATCGCTGTCGGAGAAGTGAGATAAGTCTCGGCGTTTATGACGCGTTAAATTAGTTGCTAATTTCACTAAATAGATACGATATATCCGATGTTAATAGGTATTCCAGGCGACCAGCGATACCCTAATAGCGATTTACGCTTAGCTACTGAATAATCTAAACACAGAGCATTATTGAATTCGATTATAGGTTCGTCTGTAAGCCGATAATGTCCAAAAAATACTGGAACATCATCGTGGTAATGATAATCAGAACAATTTATTGGCGCATCAACTTTGTTAGTTTTCCTTAGATCGATCCCAATTGCGCCTGACTTTAAATCAGTTGCAGTTTTATTCCACCAGCGCATACGGGCTTCTTTCCGCAGACGCCCGTCTTTATCATAAAAATGAAACTCAGGCTTAAGAGGAACTTTGGGACCTTTAAGTAAAATCTCTATAGCATTATTAAATTTTGATCCATTAAGGTGAGTATCTTTAAAACCTTTTTCAGTGAAGCAGTCTTCATTGTTAAGGCAGCTTCGTAGGTCTTGTATCGATTTGTCATGCCAACATGCGTGGATTGCTCGTATGCCCTTAAACTCGATAAAAACAGGCAGAGTTTTAAACCAAGCAATAATATTGTGATACAATTCTGAACCTTCAGTAATCTGCGATAAGAATGCCGAGTGCCGGTTACGGTGTTCTTCCCTCTTATGACATCTTAAGTGCCCACCATTTCCGTCTGGAGTTGCCCAACTGATAGCGTTGTATTCGTGATTTCCCATCACAGCTTTTGCTGTGCTAGATTTAACCATGGCTTGAACAATACGTATTACCTCAAACTGTTCATTGCCTCGGTCTATAAAATCACCAAGGAAAAGAACTGTTCTTTCAGGGTGACTATAAACACCGTCGATCTCTTTGTAGTTCATAGCATTTAGTAGTAAGTGAAGTTGGGTCGCATCACCGTGAATATCACCTACAATATCTATTCCCGTCATGTTATTAACTCTTATGTTCACTTGGTCCGCCCTTCGATTAATTCAAAATATATAATCAATCTTTCATTCTTTATATTTGTGATGCGGTTATCTATTAGACTTCACAAAAGTAATGCCTGTGACATTTTGTCGAAATCAATCAAGGAAGGTTCCAAGAAAGGTAATTAGGAAGAACGTTGCATTTCATGGGATCAGACTTAATCAAATTAGATGAGACAAAAAACATAGGACAAAGGTTTTTTCAAACATTCCGTATAACTGAAACATTTTGGGCTATTGAGCCCGGCTTTTAGCGCAGAATAAAAAAACTAGTCGCGCATTTTTCAGCAGC
>Ga0114968_10003728_pt1 | contig 11411 bp, 8 predicted proteins | sample M_130807_EF_Meta_FD_87020 | JGI IMG/M metagenome (GOLD analysis project Ga0114968, IMG submission 87020) | Freshwater microbial communities from Lake Montjoie, Canada to study carbon cycling - M_130807_EF_MetaG | ecosystem: Environmental > Aquatic > Freshwater > Lake | place: Lake Montjoie... | reverse complement strand
TGCGCGGGCTCGGCGTGGGCGTCGTGCGCGGGCTCGGCGTGGGCGTCGTGCGCGGGCTCGGCGTGGGCGTCGTGCGCGGGCTCGGCGTGGGCGTCGTGCGCGGGCTCGGCGGGTGACGGCGAGTCTCCGTCCTCGTCGAGGTGAATGGTAAACGTCCCGTCCGCCTCGACCGTCGTGGAGGGCTTCTTGGCCGGCGCCGGCTTCTTGGCCGCCGGCTTCTTGGCCGGCGCGGCGTGCGCGTCGCCGTGTGCGTCGTGCGCGGCCTCGCCGTGGTCCGCAGGAGGTGCCGCAGGCGCATGAGGTGCGGGCGCGTGGGCCTCGTCGTGGTGGCCGCCGTGGGCATCCGACGCACGCGCGACGGCGGTGCCCCAGAGGGCGACAACGAGGCAGGCGACGAGCAGGGCCGTGTGTCTCTGCATCAGTGACCTCCGTGCTCGTCGTGATGCGCAGGGGCGGCATGCGCTTCACCGTGGGCCTTCGCAGGGGCGGCGTGGGCCTTCGCAGGGGCGGCGTGGGCCTTCGCAGGGGCGGCGTGGGCCTTCGCAGGGGCGGCGTGCGTGTCGGCGTGCGCGTCGCCATGCGCCTTCTCAGGGGCGGCGTGGGCCTTCGCAGGGGCGGCGTGCGCGTCGCCGTGCGTGTCGGCGTGCGTGTCTGCGTGCGCGTCGCCGTGCGCCTTCTCAGGGGCGGCGCCGTGCGCGTCGCCGTGCGTGTCGGCGTGTGCGTCGGCGTGGGCCGCGACCTTGGGCCGCTTCACCGGCTTGGGGCGCTTGACCACGGTGAGCTCAACCCGCCGGTTACGCGCGCGGCCTTCGGGGGTGCCGTCGTCGGCGATCGGCACGTATCCGCCGAAGCCGCGCGTCGTGAGCTTCTTGGCAGGCACACCTTGCGCGACAAGCACGCGCTTGATCGTCTCGGCGCGGGCCTCGCTGAGCCGTTCCTTGTCTCGCAGGTCGCCGCGGCCGTCCGTGTAGACCGCGATCTCGACGCTCGGCCACTGCGGGTTCTCTCGGATGCGCTGCGCGAGCGCGCTCAGCTGCGCGAGGCTCTCGGGCTTGAGCACCGCGGCCTTGTTCTCGAAGAGGACCGGTTCGGCGGGGCGCAGCACAGGGCCCCGCTCGCCCTCGGGTGAGCGCACGCGCCGGATCGCCGGGCGCTTGGCCGTCTCGTCCGCGACGCCCCGCTCGACAAGCCGCAGCTCCACGCGCCTGTTGAGCCAGCGACCGAGCGGCTCGCGGTTGTCGGCGACGGGGACGTCTGGCCCATACCCGCGCGCTGTCAGCCGCTCCTCTGGGACTCCGGCGGCCACCAGCGCTCCTTTGACCGCGTCCGCTCGAGACTGCGATAGCCACATCTTCCAGGGTCGCGCGCCGACCGCATCCACATGTACGCCCACCTCGACGGCGCCGAGCTCTGGGTGGGCGCTCAAGAACTCCGCGAGCCCTGCGACCAGAGGTTCGCTGTCGGGCGTGAACGTCGTCGTCGCAAACTCGAAGAGCACGGGCGACGGGGGGTAGACCGTGTCACCGAGCACCACGGGTCCGTCGGGCGAGCCGCTGACGCGCGTCCGTCGCCCCGCGAGCTCACCGCCGCGCTTCGGCCCGCCGGGGCAGCCGTCATTGCCGTCGCCTGCCTCACGCGGGCACGCGTCCTCCAAGTCCGCGACGCCGTCCCGATCGTTATCCGGGTCAGGGATGCCGTCGTCGTCCTGATAGTCGTCCCAGTCCTCGGGCGTGCGCGGGTCGCCGTCCCGATTGTCGGCGACGAGGTCCAGATCGTCGTCTGGATCCGGGCAGCCGTCTTCGTCCCGAAAGCGGTCTTGGTCCTCGGGCAGAAAGGGGCATTGGTCAATCGCGTCGGCGACGAGGTCTTCGTCTGCGTCACTCGCGCGGGGACGCACCACGGCGGGCGGCGCCTTTGGCTGCGCGACTTGCGCCGGGGCACCGACGCACCCGGCGTTCGCCTCATCGCCCGGGACCTCAAGGCACTTGTCCTCACCGTCGGCCACGCGGTCGGCGTCCCAATCGTGCCGTTGCGGGGTCCACTCCAAACCGAAGAGCGCGCGCCACGCGGGGGAACCGTAGCCGCCGACGAGCCCGACGCCGCCGCCGCCCATGACGTGCAGGTCACTCCAGACGCGCAAGCGCGCGCCCAGACCCGCGTCCGCGGGGGTCTGCTCGCGATACTTGAAGGGCGCGTCGACCGCAGCGGCGACGCTGAGCTCACCGTTGAGCGCGAAGCGTGGCCAGAGCCGCCAGCTCATGCCCAGCCCAGCAGAGAGCTCGTCGTCGAGCGGCAGTTCTTCGAGCTGGGCCTTCGGGCGCGCCCGGTACCCCAGGTTGAGCGCGGCGTCGACGCGGCTGCCTCGGGGCAGCTCCAAGACCAGGCGCCCGCCCCATGTCGACTCGTCCTCACCCACGAGCGCCTCGGCGTCGCCGAAGGGCAGCGAGGCGTGTGCGACGAGCGCGATCCCGATGGGCAGGCGATGCTTGTCGAGGAGCTCGACCTTGAGCGCGAGCGCAGGATCGCCCACGGTCGTCGTCGGAAGGAGCGCGTCGAGCGCCACGGTCCGCCCGGTCTGGTTCAGGACCAGCGGCACGTTCAGGCCGAAGTCCACGCGGGGCAATAGGCCGAGCGCGAGCGCCACGTCCGTCGACCACCGCTCCAAGACAACGTCCGTGACATCGCCCTTGGGGTCGAGGAACACCAGCGGTCGTCGCTCCAGCGCGGTGATGGCCGAGACCGCGACGGCGCCGTCTCCGAGCGTGTGCGCGCCGTCGAGCGTCAGGTAGGGCGAGAGGACAGGTGTCGTCTCGTAACGTCTTGTATTCGCGCCGGATTCTGCCCAGGCGAACATCGGGCAGAGCAGCGTGGGGACGGAGGCGAACGCCCCGCCCACCACCGCCCGCCGCAGAGCGTCGCGCCGCTTCATCGACGCCTCCGAGCGCGCACGACGAGCGCGAGGGTGAGGGCGAGTAAAGGCCACGCGACCGACGACGGGCGCGGGTCGAAGGCGCACGCAAACGCACCCCCGCCCGGCGTCCCAAAGTCGCGGCGGCCACCATCGGGGCTTGGGCGCGCGTCGTTCGACGCGCCGTCGTCGGTCGCCGTGATGGCATCCGTGGGCACCCCAACATCTCGCGGCACGACGCCATCCGTGGGCACCCCAAGATCTCGCGGCACGACGCCATCCGTGGGCACCCCGACATCTCGCGGCACGACGCCATCGCTCGCGTCCCCCGGGCTCACCGCGTCTCCACTCGCGTCGCGACGGGCGGCGTCCAAGTCGGCGTCCGGAGTGGCGTCCGGAGTGGCGTCCGGAGTGGCGTCCGGCGTGGCATCCGGCGTGGCATCCGGCGTGGCGTCCAAGTCGGCGTCCAGCGGCGCGCCGTCGGTCGGAAACCCCAAATCAAGCGGCGGGCGCTCAAAGTCGAGCTGCGCGTCCCCATCGCGCACCACCACGACCGACAGCGCGAGCGTGTCGGCGGGCTCTGCGGGGTCGGGGCGCCGGTCCTGGTCGTTGTCCTCCCAGACGATGAGCCGGCCGGAGTAAGGCCCGAGCGGCAGACCCGCGGGCACGTCGACGCTGACGACGACCTCTGCCGCCTCGCCGACGGCCAGCCGGGCGGGCGCCCCCGCGAGCTGAACCGCGCCGGCGGGGATCTGGGCGACCTCACCACCGACGTGGGCGAGCGGCTCGACCTGCCACGACAGGTGCTCAAGGTCACTGCCCGCGGGGATGGGCGAGATCAGGCCGTTCTGGTCGAAGCCGTTGTCCTGGTCTAGGTCGACGCCCGCGGCGAAGTTCTCCACATGGAGCCGCGCAGGCCCGACGGGGCCGCCTGCCTCCAGCACGCTGCCGACCACGACGTCCGACTCGCGCAGGTCGAGGTCCTCGATGCGCAGCTTGACGTTGCGGACTTCGAAGACCTCGGAGTAGTCGCCGTCGTCGGGCACGGCATCGACGAGGCTGCCAATCTGTATGCCGCCCTGCGTCGTCGTCGGCCACCCGAGCGGGTCGGGGCGCTGGGCATGAAAGAGCTCGATGTCGAAGGTCGCGGGCCCCGGTTCGGGCGGGTAGCGCAGCACGATTCGTAGGTCGTCGATGTCGTCTGTCGTGCCCATCCAGAAGCGCGCCTGCGTCAGCCCTTCGATCCGGACGGCGTCCTGTCCGGAGTTGCGCATGGGCACCGCGGTCGACGGGTCCGCGCCATCAAGGCCACGTCGCGCGGCGTTCGGCGTGTAGTCGACGCCGGGCAGCCCGTACAGCACGTCCGCGCCCGCCATCTGCTGCGCGCCGCTGATGATCGCGGCCACGGTCGCGCCGCGCACGAGGAGCCGCCCGCTGAAGTACTGCAGGTCCTCGGAGCTATCGTTGACGCGCAGGTAGATGCTCTGCGTCCGCGTCGCGGCGTCGAACCGCTCTCGCACCACGACCAGGTCGGGGTCGTTGTCCGCCGAGCGGCGCGTGAACGTCGAGTCGATGGACGGCAGCGCCTGCGCAACCGCGCTGGCGGGCGCGAGCGCCACCACCATCCACGTTATGAGGTCAGTTCTCTTCATCGTCCCCCGTCGCTTCGGCGGGTAGACGATGTCCAGCGCACGCAGTGTGCTCAGCCGCGGGTGTTCAGTAAGTCACCGAGCATGTCCGTCGCCGTCTTCACGGTCCTCAGGTTGGCGCGGTACATGACCGCCGCGCTCTTCTGCTCGATGATCTCCGCCACGGGGTCGGGGCCTTGCTCGACGGGCAGGATCTTGTCGACCCCGTCCACGCCGCCGCCGGGCGCCTCGACCCCCTCGACCTGAACCCGGGCGAAGCCCTCTGTGACCATGTTCGCGGTGTTGTGCGCGGACGCCGCGAGCTTGCGCTCCGCGAGCCTCATCCCGCTCACCCCCCGCTGCATGGCCTGAATGGACATCGCCTACTCCCGAAGCGTGCACGTCTGCTGCGAGGCAAACCTCGCGACCCAAGTGCGAGCATAGCCGCTGGCCTGTGGGCGTCGCAATTTTTCGCCTCAGCGCGTCGCGACGTGTCGGGCAGCCTCGGCCTCGAAGTGGGCCGCGAGCGCGTCACGCGCGACGTCCGTGGCGCGCACCCACCACAGGTCGCCGTTGCCGACGAGCACGGAGAAAGCGACGCGCGGTGAGTCTGCGGGCGCGTAGCCGACGAACCACGTGTAGTCGGTCTTGGTCGTCGGGTCCGTCAATGTACCCGTCTTGCCGACGATCTGGACCCCTTCGAGGCTCTTCGGCACTTGCGCGAACGCGCGCCGGGCCGTGCCGTCCTCGGTCGTGTCGCGCATCATCCGGCCGAGCGCGCGGGCGGTGCTCGCCTGGATCGCGCGGCCGAGCGTCGCCGGCGCTGGCCCGTCCTGCATGCGGCCGTCCGGGGTCCTCAAGCGCGTCACGAGGCGCGGCGCAGGCACCTCGCCGTCCCGCGCGATGGTGGCGGCGATGACCGCACCGTGCAGCGCGGTCATCTTACTGTGGAAGAACCCCGCAGCCATGCGCCCGCGCTCGACGACATTGCGCGGGACCTGCGCGGTGCTCGCGTCCGTCAAGGCGGGGAAGGGCAGCACCTCGTTGAAGTAGAACTTCTGCGCGGCGCTCGACAGCGCGTCTGGCTCGAGCTTTTCGGTCGCCAAGTGGGCAAAGAGGCCATTGAGCGACTTTGAGAGCCCGTCACCGATCGTGGCGGTGGGAGAGCCCGCGGGCGGCGCCCCGACGTGCTCCGCGCCCACGCGCTGGTGCCCCGCGACGTAGGGGAACGCCGCCGTCGCCGACACGCCCGCCTCGAGGAGCGCCGCTGCGCTGATGATCTTGAAGACGCTTGCTGCGGGCGCGAAGGCGCGCAGGGCCACATGTTGCGGGCCCGTGTCCCCGAAGGCCGGGACCGCTGGGTTCTCTGTCACGCGGCGCTCGGCGAGCGCGAGCACGTCGCCGGTCTTGACGTCCATCAGCACGATCGCGCCGACCGGCACCTTGCCTCGCTCCAAGATGCGCGTGGCCTTCTTCTGCAGCCCTGCGTCGAGCGTCAACTCGCCCACGAAGCCGTTCCCGAGGTCCGCGATCGTCTGGCCGTCGGCGTCGGTCGTGATGGCGGCCAAGTCGAGAGGACCCGGCGTCGGTGCAGGCGCTGGGGGGGCGGCTTCGCTGGAAGGCGCCGCCGCGACAGGCGCGCCGGCCGTGTCACCGAGCTCCACGGCCTGGGACGCCGCCGTCGGGACCGAATCGTCCTTCGACCCGAGGTAGAGGAGCACGAGCAGGTGCAGCGCAACGATGTGCGCGACGACGACGACGGGCGTGAAGAGGCGGCGCATGGACTCTGACTTTCTGCGCGTGTACCGGACACGTGAGGCGGAGTCTCTGAATGTAGGACAAGGTGATCCCGGAGCGCCAGCCTGAAAAACGCCTTCGCAAAATGCTTGCGAAAATCCGGCGCCGCCCTATCATCCGCGCCGCTTCGACCGCGGCTTGGTAGCTCAACAGGTTAGAGCGAGCGACTCATAATCGCTAGGTTCCCGGTTCGATTCCGGGCCAAGCCACCCCATTCAGAGCCCCGCTGGTTGAAACCGGTGGGGCTTTGTCGTTTCCGGAGGATCTCCCGATGAAGCGCCCGCTCCCTGTTGGTCTCCTGGTGCCCTCGCTCACGCTCTTCGCCCTCGGCTGCGGCCGAGACGACACGGGGGGCGACACGCCACCCGCCGAGACCGGCTCGATCGCCTGCAGCAATCAGGTCGACGACGACGGCGACGGCCAGATCGACTGCGCCGACTCCGAGTGCGCGACCCTCGTGGCGTGTGGCGGCAACGGCGGTCGCGACGGCGGCGCCGATGGCGGCGGGGTGCCCCCGGGCGCGCCGGACCCGTCGAAGTACGAGGCCACTCAGGCGCTCTGCTCGAACGGCCTAGACGACGACGGCGACGGTCGCGTGGACTGCGACGACCGCCACTGCCAGTACAGCCCGCAGGTCATGGGCTGCGCGCCGGCGAACGGCGAGGTCACGGACGCCACCTGCAAGGACGGCGTCGATAACGACGGCAACGGCTTCACCGACTGCGACGACTTCTCGTGCTCGCAGAACCCGTGGATCACGGTCTGCGGCAGCGAGAACACGGACGCGGCGTGCACCGACGGCATCGACAACGACGCCAACAACTTCGTGGACTGCGACGACTTCGCCTGCGCCCGCAGCCCGCTGGTCAGCGCCTGCAAGATGTCCGAGGCGGGCTTCTGCATCGACGGCGTCGACAACGACGGCGACGGCCAGACGGACTGCGACGACACGGACTGCAACCCGGCGGCGCCTTGCGGCGGCATGCCGGCGCCTCGGCCCGACGGCGGCATGGTGCCGCCCCCGAGCCCGCCCGACCCCAACCTGCACGAGGCCACGCAAGAGCGCTGCACGAACGGCGTCGACGACGACGGTGACGGCCGCGTCGACTGCCAGGATCGACACTGCCAGTACAGCCCCGAGGTCACCGGGTGCGCGGCGGAGAACGCCGAGGTCACTGCCGAGAAGTGCGCGGACGGCATGGACAACGACGGCAACGGCTTCACGGACTGCGACGACTTCTCGTGCTCGCAGAACCCGTGGCTCTCGGTGTGCCCCGCCGAGAACACCGACATCGCCTGCGCGAACGGCGTGGACGACGACGGCAACGGCTTCGCGGACTGCGAAGACTTCGGGTGCTCGCGCAGCGTGCTGGTCAGCGTGTGCGGCATGACCGAGGCGGGCTTCTGCCTCGACGGCGCCGACAACGACAAAGACGGCACGGTGGACTGCGACGACAGCGACTGCGCGGTCGCGTCGGCGTGTGGAGGCGCGCCACCCCCGGACGGCGGTATGCCGAACCCGCCGCGCATGGACGTGCCGGCGTTCGACCCGGCGGGCCACGAGACGGGCGACGAGCGCTGCGGCAACATGGTCGACGACGACGGCGACGGCCGCACGGACTGCGACGACGAGCACTGCGAGTACAACCCGGGCGTGACCGTCTGCGCGGGCCCGCGCGAGGTCGGCGACGCCGCATGCGCGAACGGCATGGACGACGACGGCAATGGGTTCACGGACTGCGAGGACTTCTCCTGCAAGCAGAACCCGTTCGTCACCGTGTGTATGGCCGAGAGTAACGACGTGCTCTGCAGCAACGGCGTGGACGACGACGGGAACGGCTTCGTCGACTGCGATGACTTCGGCTGCTCTCGGGCCCGGACCGTGAGCGTCTGCGCCGACTCCGAGGCGGGCTTCTGCATGGACGAGGTGGACAACGACCTCGATGGCGACGTCGATTGCGCGGACGCGGACTGCGCAGCTGCGGCGTTCTGCGCCGGCGGCTGAGGCGCGGAATTCTCCCGACGGCGCGGGTGTGTTAGACGTGGGAACGATGCTCCTGCCACGCGCGACCTGCTTCGTGCTCGCTCTCGGCGCGCTCTCGCCCGCGCGTGCGGACGTGTTCGCGTTCGAGAAGGACGGCGTGGTGCACATCACCACGGAGCGGCCCAAGCGCGAGCGGGTGATGATTCACCTGCGTGACCAGACCAAGCGGCGCGGCGCGGCGCCTGCGAGTCCCGAAGACGAGCCCGTTGGCGTCGTCGCGACGCTCGGCCCCCGACGCTCTCCGCGTGCCCGCAGCGCCTTGCCCACGCCCAGCGAGCTCGCGCCGACCGTGCAGCAGGCGGCCGCTCACTACTCTCTGCCCGAGGCGCTCGTGTGGGCCGTGATGAAGATCGAGAGCGGCTTCAATCCCACGGTCGTGAGCCATGTCGGCGCGCAGGGCCTGATGCAGCTCATGCCCGGCACGGCTCGCGACATGGGCGTGAGCGACCCCTTCGACCCCGTGCAGAACATCTACGGCGGCGCGCGCTACCTGCGCATGCTCGCCAACCGGTTCGATGGCGACCTCGTGCTCACGCTCTCCGGCTATCACGCCGGCGGCGGTGCGGTCGACCAGGTCGGCGGCATCCCGTACACGCAGACGGCCGAGTACGTCCGCATGGTGCTGAACGCTTACTACGCGTACCAGAAGCAGCTCCCTGCGAGCGCGGCCACGCCATGAAGTCCACGGTCAGGGAGGAGCTGTTCAACCTCCCCAATATGCTGACCCTCGCGCGCATCGCGGCGATCCCGATCGTGATGGCCTTCATCTGGGGAGGCGAGCCCGAGGACTGCGTGATCGCTGCTTGGATCTACTCGGCAGCGACGCTCACAGACTTCTTCGACGGCTGGCTGGCGCGGCGGCGCGGGCTGGTCACGGTCATGGGCAAGTTCCTCGACCCGCTGGCCGACAAGCTGATCGTGATGGCCATGCTCATTATGCTCGTGCCGCTGCACCGCGTGAGCGCGTCGCTCGTGATCCTGATCCTGTCTCGCGAGATCACGGTCACGGGCCTGCGCGCGGTCGCATCGATCGAGGGGTTGGTCATCGCGGCGGGGGACGACGGCAAAGCCAAGACGGCCTTGCAGATGCTCGGCGTGCTGTGCCTGCTCATTCACTACCCGTACGAGATCTACTTCCTCGGCTTCTATCCCGCGGTCGTCGACTTCCACACGGTCGGCACAGTGGTCTTGGCCATGTCCGTGTTCTTCAGCGTCACGAGCGCCGTGGCGTACTTCAAGCGCTTCTTTGAGGCGCTCGACGCCCAGCGCCGACCCGACGGAGGCCCGACCGCATGACGCAGCCCGCGAGACTCGACACAGACGTTCTGGTGCTCGGCAGCGGCATCGCCGGCCTCTCCGCAGCGCTCGAGCTCGCGGACTTCGGGCGCGTGACGGTCGTCACCAAGCGTGATCCCGAAGAGGCGAACACGCTCTACGCCCAGGGCGGTATCAGCACGGTCCTGGGCGACGACGACAGCTTCGAGAGCCACGTCCGCGACACGCTCGTCGCGGGCGCGGGCCTCTGCCGTGAGGACATCGTCCGCATCTGCGTCGAAGAAGGCCCGGGCGCGATCGGCCGCATGGTGAACTGGGGCGTGCGGTTCGACCGCGACCTGAGCGGTCGCTTCAACCTCGGCCTCGAAGGCGGCCACACGCACCGCCGCATCCTCCACGCGGGCGACATCACGGGGCGCGAGATCGAGCGGGGCCTGCACGCGGCCTGCAAAGCGCACCCGAACGTGCAGCTACTCGGAGACCACCACACCATCGACCTGATCACGACCCACAAGCACCTGCGCATGGGCGGCGCCCGACGGTGCGTCGGCGCGTACGTCCTCGACGTCGCGGGCGACCGCGTCGTGACCGTCCGCGCGCGCCACGTCGTGCTCGCCACCGGCGGGGCGGGCAAGGTCTACCGATACACGACGAACCCGGACGTCGCGACGGGCGACGGCGTCGCGATGGCGTGGCGCGCGGGCGCGCGTGTCGCGAACTTAGAGTTCTTTCAGTTCCACCCGACGTGCCTCTACCACCCGAACTCGCGCGGTTTCCTGATCAGTGAGGCGCTTCGGGGCGAGGGGGGCGTGCTGCGCGCGCAGGACGGCACGCCCTTCATGGACGGTCACCATGAGCTCGGCAGCTTGGCGCCACGCGACATCGTGGCGCGCGCCATCGATGCCCAGCTCAAGCGGTCGGGCGATGACCATGTGCTGCTCGACATGACGCACCTGTCGGGCGACTTCTTGGTGGAGCGGTTCCCCAACATCTTCGAGCAGTGCCGCACCCTGGGCATCGACATGCGCACGCAGCCGATCCCCGTGGTCCCCGCGGCGCACTATATGTGCGGCGGCGTGCTGACCGACGACTGGGCGCGCACGCAGATCGACGGGCTCTACGCGATCGGTGAGGTCGCCTGCACGGGCCTGCACGGCGCGAACCGGCTGGCATCCAACAGCCTGCTCGAGGGGGCGGTCTTCGGGGCGCGCGTCGCGCGGCACCTGCGCGAGGTCGGGGTCCGCGCGGGGGCACACGCCGACGTGCCGGACTGGGAGGCGGGTCAGAGCCGCGCGCCCGACGAGGGCGTCGTCATCGCGCAGAACTGGAAAGAGATCCGCACGTTCATGTGGAACTACGTCGGCATCGTGCGCAGCGACGAACGCTTGGCGCGCGCTCGCCGCCGGATTGACCTGCTACGCGACGAGATTCACGACTACTACTGGGACTACACGGTCACCCCCGACCTGCTGGAGCTGCGCAACCTGGCGCTCGTCGCCGAGCTGATCATTCGGTCCGCCCAGCTCCGCAAGGAGAGCCGTGGCCTGCACTTCACCACCGACTACCCAGAGCGCAGCGACGCGCGCTACGCGTTCGAGACGATTCTCGAGGGCGCGTGAACTTTTTTGTTGCGCGCTGAGTGCGGCTCGCCTATAACGCCTGTCACCAAATCGCTGGGCGGGAATAACTCAGCGGTAGAGTGCAACCTTGCCAAGGTTGAAGTCGCGGGTTCAAATCCCGTTTCCCGCTCCAAGAAAGC